>Ga0228711_1000924_pt1 | contig 40475 bp, 17 predicted proteins | sample MedpolnodulmetaG_2_FD_177996 | JGI IMG/M metagenome (GOLD analysis project Ga0228711, IMG submission 177996) | Root nodule microbial communities from Medicago polymorpha collected in Santa Monica, California, United States - brown nodules | ecosystem: Host-associated > Plants > Roots > Nodule...
TAAAGGTTTTGAGTGGCGCTTTTTCATTCTTAACCTATAGCAACGGGGTATTGGAACATCAGTTGCTAAATTTTATCTATAGCAACTCTTTTTTCTGCAGTTGCTAAAAGTGACTGTTGCTATATGGAAATTTTCTTGTAGTGATTCTTGACTGGCTAGAACACCAATCCCTCGAAAACACGTGGAACAAAACCCTCGAAACAAGACACAAGTCCTAGGTGAGCACACTAGCCCCAACGTACACCACCTTACTGAAACACGCCTACGTGTTGCCTACATCGTACACGTGGTCTCCAACGGCTCCCTGATGAGGCGCCACGTTCTCAGAAAACCGTTAGCCTTTTTCTCCCATATAAAGGTGACTTAACGTCACCCTCGAGGTACGATTCATCTCTCACGCACCTTTACTCATCCAACCTCATTTCTTATACCAATTGAGTGTTGGAGTGCTAACGTGCATACAAACACCTTTATCTCTGTCGTGAAGACTGCACTACCACCATGTCGGAACACCGCACACTATTGTTGCCTTCATCCGTTCATTACCGAACATATCAATACACACACAAATGTAACCAATTCTTCTATATTTTTATTCACACTTCCTCTCGAAGGTATAACTTATTATAGTTCTTTACAACTAATGGATTTTTTGTAGAACATATTTGGGAATGTTTTGGGCGTGATAGTCACCAAAATTAATTAATGTTTTGATTTTGTAATTTTTTCTATTTTTCATATGTTGTAAAAAAAGAAACTTGCCATCATTTTCAATAAAATGCAATCCATGAAAATTAACAATTTTCTTTTGTAATTTTTAATCATTAAAAAATTACGCGCAAACAAATTAATTGTTTTGAAATGTATCATTGTAAAGTTATTAGTGAGACCCATTTAATATTTTTTAAGAGTGGTTGAATTGGAGTGAATAAATGCTTATTAAAGTTTATCTTTGAAAATTGATTGAATAAGCGATGTTTACGCATGAGGTCACTTTAGCTACTTCTTATATTAACAAGAGAACCATTGCAGATGCTTTTAGGAGCTAAATTCCATCTATACCCTTATTTATTATGATAAAGAACATTAAAAGCAAGCAAGATAGTGAAATTGAGAGTAATTAATAAGGGGTATGCATGAAATGAATTTAAATTCATAGAAATATTAAATGAAAATAATTACTCATTAGTTGTCTTTTAAAGATTGTACACGATTCTTAATGAAATGAATAATTAAGTTGATTTTAATGGTATTAGTTACCAAAACACTCATATTAATTGCAGTCACGGAAGTGAAATTCGACAAACAAGAGTATACTAGTGACAAAAATTAATAAATACTGTATTAAAATTTTAAAATAACAATTTTTTTGAGACAAAAAAATATTAAAATGACAACTAAAATGAATCGAACATAATATTTTCAATGTGTTTCATTGGTCTTATATATATTTTTTGTTACTTATAAAAATAATTGGAGAAAACATTGTCTTATTTTCTAAAGAGATATGTAATTTGAACAACCATAAATTTATAAAAAAAACATATATTAACATGAAAACCAAAATAATATACTTACTTTAAAAGCTTGTAAGGTCAAGCAATTACTTAACCCTAATCACTTGGTCATTTTCCTTCCCAAGCACTAATCATAGGTGTGTGATGCAAGCCATCAACACATCATTAAATGCTATTTTTAAAGTTTAAAATTTGAATTCCCTCATTTCCCTCCTTTATGCACATGACATAACTATAGAGACCTTTGGGCTGCTAACCACCTCACTAAATGTTGTTGGCCCGTGTTTAAGCTTCCCATGCACAATAGAATCAATGCATCTTGCCCTATATAAATGGATGTCATAAGCATGCAAATATGGATACCCCCCTTCATTGCATTTGATTCGAAGTCATCTAAAACTTCATCTACCATGTCTTATGGTGAATTTGAAACCCTCCTTACACTCCATTGCTTGAAGGGTGAGCAGAACATATTTCATGCTTTTTTTGCTATGTTTTTTGTTCTTGCACTACTGCTCCTTTTTTAATGTGTTATATAATGTTGTATAATTTTTTTTTTCTGATCATAGACTCTTAATTTTTAACCAGCTCCTTTGGCCCCTAATCCAACAACTGATGTTGACAAGATCGTGAATGAGCTCAGGCTTCAGTACCGTATCATTTGCTGCGAGTTCCATGTTAATGAGGTATACATATGCTTGCGTTTTTTTACTGTATTTTTCCTACGAGATTATATGCAATGAACTCTTGCTGATTTAAGATTCACGGTTGGATTTAAACAGGGTGTTGTAATGCTGCCAAGATGTTTGTGACAGATTTTTGGTTAAGAAATGGGATAAACACATATGTTGGATAATTCCTATTTTTCAGCCTTATTATAGTACTGATAATGGGATAAACACATGTGTGTTTTCTTATTTTTCAGCCTTATTAATTACAACAGTTTCAGTTATTTCTGTGTTCATTCCTATTTTTCAGCCTAATGACATGAGGTTTCGTTCAAACTTGGACTGGAAGATCAAAAATGAAAAAAATTAAATCAATAGAAAACTGCAGTGCTAGGCTGGATATTATATAAGTAACTATTAATTCTTCCAAATTTAATAAAAAATAAAAAAAGGAGTTTATTTTAATGATAATGATTAAACACATCCGATGAAATATATTTCTTATATAATTATTATAAAAGTTAGACTAATTCAAATTTGTTGAGATTAATAACAGAGTTGCGTAGTGAGGAAAACATTTTATTCCATCTGTTTTTAAGTGTAACTGTATTGATGTTTCATATTGAGGAACCATTATATTAACCTTTTACAATAACAACTACACTGATCTTTCATATTAGTTAGTTTAATTGCTCATATGGATAATCTCATATTTATAAAGGTTTTTTTTTATATTGTGAGAGTAAATCAAGTATAATGTTACTGTGACTGTATTTCGCAGCTTATGTCATGCCAATGTGAAATTCTAATCTGTTGCTGATATCATACATGCATACATAATTTATTCTAAGTTTTATTATACCTTCATAATCAGAATTAGTTATGACATTGTACTTTATGAAGCAAACATAATGATAAACATAGATCCATGCCTAGGCAAACCATGCTTCAATAAAGGCTGTGTCAATCTAAGCATTTAGATATACATGTATGAAACCTTATGGGAAGCTGAAGATATTAATGCATTGTCTGCAAGAATGGAGTTGCAGCAGTTGTCGACTTTTAATGTAACTCTCCATATTTCATCTGTTGTCAAGTAATGCATATTGCGCATTGGACATGTAGTTTCACGTGTATGATGTGCAAATTGGAAAGCTGAATATTAAAGCATTGTCTGTAAGAGTACAGTTATAGCAGCCTTGCAATTTTAATGTAACTCTGCACATTCCATTCGATAACCAGACATATTGATTCAAGCTATTTTTTGTTGTTAAGATCATACGAATGTTTTTACTATTTCTTGTCTTTATCTTTTTTATGAAATTATCGTCGCAAACTATGTTTTTTAAATTTTCATAAGTTGTTCAAGACAAGAATTTATTCAATTCAGTTACTATCTTTTCCATATGCGTTTATTCATCACAATTTGCGACTTCTAATGTATATGCATTAAGAAATACCTTAAGATTTTGATGTATACAAGCTATATATGTTTCTTAATTTAAAAATATGGTTTTTTAACGTTACAGTAGTTAGAGTAAGAAAATTTAATCATGTAGTTCAAACTTTAGGAAATGGCAACTTTTGTCTTCGCAAGCTATTTGTATTTGTAATCTTTTAGGTGAGTATCAAATATATAGTCACGTTAGGAAGCCATTTCATAGAATATTGACCAAGTGTTTTGTCATAAGTCTTAAAAAAATAGTTGGACTTGCACGTATTTTGTCATTTTTTTTGGTACAAAATATTTTGTCATGTTAATTTGCCTTTGCAGTTAATTAGCATGCCTTAATTTTATAGAGAACAAAGCAGAATTGTTCGCAGGGTCCATACATGTGCCAACATTTCTTTAATTAGCATTCAATTAACCAATCGGGAAGTTTAATACCAACTAATAATACTCATTAAGGTCATATCGGGAAGTTTGCTGGCTAAGTTCAAAATACTCCTTGATAGTAGCAGTAGCACAATATTGGGAGTTTAATACCAACTAATAATACTCATTAAGGTCATATCGGGAAGTAATATTGACGAAAAAGTATTGATACCAAGATTATCTCTTACACCTTCTGGCGTTAGGATTACTTTCAAATTTTAAATTTTAACAGAGACAGTTTTTGATAGCAGTTTCATTCGTCATGACCATTAACAAAAGCCAGGGCCAGTCTTTAAAGAATGTTGGCATATTTTTACCAAGTTCAGTTTTTTTCACACGGCCAACTTTATGTTGCAATGTTTAGAGTTACTTCCAAAAATGGGTTGAAGATACTTATTACAAATGAAGATGCTCAAGATAACGACATGACTTATAACGTTGTATATAGAGAAGTATTTCGCAACGTTTGATATGTTGTCTTAATTATATGTTAGTACCTTATATTTATTTAAAGAATGTATTAATTATCTACTAAGTACGTACTAAATATATTTAAAGTATGCTATTTGTTGTAGTTGTTCTTTTAAAGTAAATTTGTGATCTATTATACAATATTTTGCTTATGTGCGTATGTTTCAGCCGGTAAGACCCGTGCGGAGCACGGGTCGATGGTCTAGTAAAATATAAATAAAAACTTAATGCGAGTATCTGATAAATTTTTTTTATTCATTTCTCTTTTCTAATCAGAGTTGAAATATTATACTCAGCTATCATACACGGCGACACCGTCTCTCCCTCCTCAGCCGTAGAACTGAGCGATCCATAAACCCCGAACTCCAAAATCCACCGGAAACCATGTCCGACGACAAAACCACCAACCAATACGGCGTTCTCCTCTATTACAAGTACGTCGATATTCCAAACCTCAATGACCTCCTCACTTTCTACCGCTCCAACTGCTCTTCCCTCTCCCTCCTCGGCCGCGTTCGCCTCTCTCCCCACGGCGTCAATGTCACCGTAAATTCAAACCCCCATTCCATTCTCCTTCTCTTTAATCATCTTCATTAATTTCAAATTCAATCTCACTCCTTTTCATTTCAACAGGTTGGTGGCAATTTATCCTCTTTGGAACGACACATTCAAGACCTCAAAGCCAATAGTAACTTATTTGATGGGACTGATTTCAAGCTTGCAACTTGTCATCAGCCATTAAACGACGACGTTGCTAAGGAGTGTGGATTCACTTCACTCTCCATTCGAATCGTTAAGGTTTTTATTATTTTATTAATTTTTGCTTTACTCCGTGTTTATTTGTGTACTTATATACTTACTATTGATTGATGTGTTTGTAGGAACTGGTTACTTTGAGTTCTCATCCATTATTGAAGTCACCAGAAATATCAAATGCAGGAAGACATTTATCTGCACTTGAGTTCCATTCTACCATTCACAATGCTAGTAAGTTGCTGTAATTTGACGTAAATACAATTGATTTATGTGTTTTAAGGAGGATGTTGCGATGTGTGGTAAGATTAGACATGATATGATTTGAAATTTAGAAATTACAACATTAGAAAGAGAGTTGTGGCGGCGCCTATTGTAGAAAAGATGGTGGAAACTCGACCTAACTTAGTGGTTTCGACATGGAAAGAGAATGCCTTTAGATTCTATAGTAAGAAGAGTAGATCAGATGGAGGGTAGTCAAATTATTAGTGGTAGAGGAAGACCTGGAAAAACTATTAAGAAAAAATCTAGAGATTAATAAGTTGGATAGAGATATATAAGATAGAAAATTATGATGTCATTTAATCCATGTAAATAATCCCACTTAGTGGAATACAACTTAGTTGTTGTTGCTGCAATTTATTATATTGTTTTTTTTACTTGTGCCGTGTTTGGATAAACAAATTAATTGAGCTTATGCTATAAGCAATTATCATATTGGTGCCTATGTATAAACTATTTCTATAATAAAAGATAAATAAAATGAAACTGTTTTATGTAAGCTTTACACTATTTTCATAAGCCATTCAAGAGAGTTTATGGAAGTAAGCTGAAAAGAGCTTATGAGCTTGTCATAAGCTGTTTCTACAAGCTCTCCAATTAGTCTCACAAGTGCTTGTACCTGTAGATAAGCTCAAATGAGCCAATTCAAACAGGGTCCTGTGTTTTGTCACTTTTACTGTTTTGCCTTGTTTATTCCATTCCTCCCATTTGTTATCACTGTCTAGACACTACAGCATTTGGTTGTATTACTTGGACTGGAGAGTTGGTTTTGAAATCTAAACATTATTTTTTATGATAACCCCCTTTTTGTAGATAAGGAGAGTCCAGAAAACAGCCTTGTTTTACTCGATGCAAGGAATTTGTATGAAACAAGAATTGGGAAATTTCATGCACCAAATGTTGAAACCTTGGATCCTCAAGTTCGGCAGTACAGCGATTTTTCATCATGGATAGATGATAGGGGTGAGCAGTTGAAAGGCAAAAATATTCTCATGTGAGTTAGTTCTTCCTTTTAAACATTTTGGTTCAAAGGGACAAAACTTAGAAACAGTACCCTAGATACTGTTCATCCTGTTCTCCAATAGTAATAATAATATAACACCTGGATTATATAATCCACGTCAAACCCTGCCCTACCTAGTCCATTAATCCTCGCTTTAACTCCGTTCACCCTCGTTGGATACTCAGTAGCTTCTCAAAGTCGGCCGTAAAAATTCAGTAGCTTCTTACATGAGAATGGCAGGACATTTTTTGTTTATGGAACCATCTATTGTGAAGAATTAACAATTTATCATGAAAAAACCTTGGATTATTGTTCAAAGAACTATTATCTTTCCGCAAAAGATTTACCGCCTCACCGTTAATTATTATTGAAATGGGTAGAGATTAATTCTTGAATAATGGGTAGAGATTAATTCCTTTGTTCCAGTAACTACGCCTTCTTGAGGAAAAAAATGATTGGATTTTCCCTCACAAGCAATTAGAGCTTGCACCAACAGAAACCAATTGGAGATTGCACCGACCAAAACCAATTTTAGAGATTAGGTTGGAAGGTGTTGCCGTGGTGGAAAACAATATGAGTGGTTGTCTTGTCTACTGCAACACATGTCAGATTTCCGATATGGAGTGGATAGTTGATAGGGGCAATTTGTTTTTCTATCTGCCTGAGTGTTGGTGTGATTATGTATGTTGAAGGTTAACTGGGTTTTGTTTTGACCGGAGGATAACTGGGTTAAAACGGCGTCTGTGAAATAAAGAACGGTTAGGTTTGACGTGGATTATATAATCCAGGTGTTATATTACTGTTGGAGAACAGGATGAACAGTACCTAGGGTACTGTTTCTAAGTTTTGTCCGGTTCAAAGTTAGTTTTCTTATTTTTAATATGATTTAGTAAATATGTAATTAGTGATTGTGGAGTAGTATTTTCCATGGCACTATTCATTTTAATACTTGAGTAACCTATAATTACTTATGGTGTGCAATTTCTCTTGTTGGTTACAGGTATTGTACTGGTGGAATCAGGTGTGAAATGGCATCAGCATATATAAGGTCAAAAGGTGCTGGGTTTGAGAATGTGTTTCAGGTTTAACTCCCTTTCCGCCCCTTGTTTGAAAGCAAGGAGAAGTTTTGATTAATTGCCATTGGTTAGTTTATGTTCATACTTTATAGTGAAACTGCATTTAGGAACAAATGAATGATAACAAACATACTGTCGGTCGAGTAACGACCTTGATAGCAGTTTGCAATTCAATGTGATATAACAGTTGAGTGTTGAAATCTTGTGCTAGTGTATTCTTTTGTATAAAAACTTGTTGGTAAACACGGTCAAGAGTGTCTTCCTGCTGATGGCCAGTATTTTTTGTAATTTTTTTTCATTGATTGCAGTTATTTGGTGGTATACAACGGTATTTGGAGCAATTCCCAGATGGTGGTTATTTCAAAGGAAAGAATTTTGTTTTTGATCACCGGTATGTCTTTAATTCTCTAACTTCTTTTAGCTATGAATCTGTATGTATAATTTGTAATTCTGTCAGGATTGGAATATTGATATTGATATTACATTAAGGCAAAGGTCTGCAATTGAAATTATTTAAGGTACGGGTCTCTGAGACTCCATAACCGCAACAATTGTTTTTGGACTGATGTTGCTGTTAACCTTATATGACCAGGGGTCTGTTTGGTTTGACTTATTTGAGCTTATGTACTGGCACAAACACTTGTGAGACTGTTTGGGAAAACTTATGAACTGAAATACGAAAACAATAACATTATTTTATCTTGTGTTATAGAAATACCTTATACATAAACACTTATCATGATAAGCGCTTTTGTTTTAGGCTGCAAATTAAGTTGTTTATCCAAACAGGGCTAAATTGAATTAATGAGTTGGTTATTCAACTTGGTCCTATATTACATATCATTCAAATTACCAAACTGTTGAAAGAAAATATTGTATTAGCCTATCAGGTCGCTTGTTCTTGTCTTCCGGTAATATAACATGTGCAATGATGGATTCTTTATCTATGTACACTACTGAGATTATCTAGTAGTGAATAATTTTGAAAGCTGGTCTACATTGTACGGGTAGTTTTACATCAATTGGATGCAATTAATCCTTATTTCCTTTCTTCTATGACTGTAGGATATCAGTTGGAGGTTCAGATGCCAGTACAATTGGTAGCTGTCTTATTTGTCAATGTTCTTTTGACGATTACTCTTCACGTTGTCGATGTACTTGTTGCAGAATGCTTGTCTTGGTTTGTCATAGTTGTCAGGTATGATCTGATATGTTTTCTGTGCCACCGCTTTTGTTTGTGTAACTCTCAAGCTCGTACCATTCTGAAGGAGTCAGTAGGAGGGGGAAAATGTAAAAGGGAATAGAAGCAAATTGTTGATGCATTTGTTAATATGTTATGAAAATATACACCGAATCTAGACATCTAGTGGTCTCAAACATATTGTTGTTTTGGAGAACTAAACTAAGAATTGTTTTGGGTTGTTACATATGACACTTTATGAAGTTCTAGCTAAGAGCTTGGTTCTGATGGTGTTCGTTGCCAACCGGCCTAACTCAAGTGTTGCTTTTGAACTGGCTTGCTAGTAATTGGTTCTAGATAATAATAATCTCAATTTTTGAAAAAAAAGATAAAAATTATAATCATCATCATCATCATCAAGAGTCCAAATTTTCTATCTGGCAAAAGTTGAATTTTTCTCAACAAGAGGTTTGCATACGCCCCAAGCAAAATTGAGCATCAATCATGCTTGCATTTGAATAACATTTATGTGGGAACTTGGCACCTGAATACTTGGTTTAACTTTGTTCCTAATCCTGAAGTACTAATCTATAAAATACATCCCTTACCTCTAATATTTTTACTTAGATCTTTTGCTTTTCTGTTTTCCGCGCTTTTGTTTGTTGATTTCTTGCTTCCGATGTTTTTGTGGTCTACCAGAATGAATCTGCACTGTACGTTTGTGAGCTATGCCAAAAACAGGGCAAGGCTGTTGGATCAAAGCAGTTAATTGAAAATGATGATTCCAAAAAATCACTGGAAGGTGACGAGTTCCAGAATTTTTCTTCAGATACTATGTTCTTGCCTCAAGTGCTTAGGGGAGATGGTAAGGTATGTGATCCATATTTCTTTTTAAAACCCTGCTTTCATATGCCTTTTTTTAATCAAATTTTAAGTTACTGATTGTGAATTTTACAATTGTCGCAGTGTACTCTGAAAATTTCCAAGTCTCCTAAAATCTGAAATGTTGGAAATTGAAAACCCATCTATAATTTACCAGAAGTATGCAATTCCTAACATCCTGATGAATAATGTTTCAGACGTAAGAACCACAAGAAAACTGAGAATCTTATGCTTGCACGGGTTTCGGCAGAATGCTTCCAGTTTTAAGGGAAGAACAGCATCGTTAGCCAAAAAACTCAAGAAAATTGCTGAATTTGTTTTTGTAGACGCACCTCATGAGGTGCCCTTCATTTATCAAACATCCGTGCCAGTGCCCCATGTCAATGGTGCATCGTCCTCTTTACCAGCTAGTCCTCCTCCACCTATGGAGAAATGCAAGAAGAAGTTCGCATGGTTTTTGGCACACAATTTTGATGGAAGTAATGGTGTTGATTGGAAGTTAGCAGATGGTCCATTTGATCCACTTCAATATCAGCAGCAAACGGCTGGATATGACATTTCACTATCACACTTAGAGAATGTGTTCTCCCAAGAAGGGCCATTCGATGGAATCTTGGGATTTTCACAGGGAGCAGCAATGACTGCTGTAATCTCTGCACAACAAGAGAAGCTAAAAGGTAAAATGGACTTCAAATTTGTAGTTTTATGTTCAGGCTTTGCTCTCCATATGAAGGAGATGGAGTGTAGTCCTATCAAGTGTCCTACTCTTCATATTTTTGGTAATGAACATGGTCAGGACAGACAGATATCCAACCAAGTAAGCAAGGAACTTGCCTCTCTATATGATGGCAATTGTTCTGTCATCGTTGAACATGACTGTGGTCATATAATTCCTACTCGATCCCCATATATTGACAAGATCAAGGCTTTCCTTGGGCAATTTCTGCAAGAGGTCTAACAAAAAACTCAAGTTTTTGATACTATTCAAAATTTACTTGTTGCTTAACTAGTTTCATATGTACTTCGTCCAAAATTTGTACAATGCCCTATGGTAATGCAGTTGCCTAATTTAAATCTAGTTGAGGACTCAAATCTTGATTATATTTCTCAAGTGTGCAATGAGCAGTACGATCAAACAGATGATTGTTAAGAATGTTGTGATTTATAGAATGGCAGAGGATGCACACAGCCGTTCATCACTTCATCTAGGGGCTGGGTTATGGTTTGCCACTTTGCCTTGAATCTATTTATCATGTTTATTCTCGTGTCTTTTCTTGCTTGGAAAATCAACGCCTTTGTGACACTAAAGGACATCAAGAATGTTGTCAAATTTATCGCATTCTCCTTAAAACCCCGTTGTGTCTCTTATCTAAGTAAGCTACCTACTTGGTAACATTAGAGATTTATTTGCCTATCATGAATCAAGTATTTGAATTACTGTATTTCTTATGACTATAAGCTAACAAGATAAAAAGCACAAAAATTACATATTAAGGGCCCGTTTGGATTAGCTTATTTTAGAGCTTATATAAAATAGCTTATGCAAATAAATAAGTTTTTATTTATTATTTATAAGTTTTGAAGGTAGTTTATGAAAAAACCGTTTATGAAGATACAATTTTCATTAGTGAGAGCTTATAAATTAAAATAAAAGCTTATTTATTTACATAAGTTATTTTTCATAAGCTCAAACCAAACGGGCTCTAAATCGTCTACTTTCGAAGTCTAAGTATTCTTTGACAGAAACAATCTTATCTCACTTTCAAATTAATAAAATCTACAATATAGGTTGGATTGGAATAAAAAATTTGTAAGCTAAAACCTTTGAAGGGAATGAGCAATTTAGTCTACTTGCCTCCGAATAAAACTATCCTATCGAATAGTGATGATTTTGTTAAGGTTTTTACATTGTCGTAAGAAAGATCCAACTCTGTTACAACAATGTATTATCGGTTGGCGTTTGATGGATGTGTTTTTAAGGACTAAACAAGCCTAGCCATGGAAATTGAAAGAAAGTATTGTGTCCTCTCACACACACACACACTTGTGTGGGTCATTTTGGAATGATGAAAATATGTGCATTTAACTGCCGAGGGGTATTATCGTATTTTACACGTGTTTCTCAGCCAAATCAAATGTGTGTCAAAAATCAATTTTATTTTATTTTTTAAGAAATTTTCATTTTTGTTTGGCCTACTAAGAGGTAAATCAAAACAAAAATATTTTACAGGAGAAAAACCGAGAATGACCTATACCCTAAAAAAAAAAAAAATGTTACATGAGCATTGCAAGTTGCAACGCAGCTCAACGAATAGATCAAAAAGAAGTTCTTGTAAATATAGCCTGAGCGGTTTACTTTGATTTAAGCAGTACCGGTGTGGGCTCTATTTGAAAGGCACAAAACAAATGAAGCGATTGTAAAGTGCAAAAAACAGGTTAACCCTCTTCTCTAACTCTTAAACCCTTCATTACAGTTAAAACCTCTAGTTTAATTCAGTTTAGCGAGTTGAAGAACACAAAAGAGAGATGCAGCGTGCTGTTAGAAAACTAACCAAGGCATTTTCCAACAGACAGGTACGTATGTTCGTATCTTCATTTCTTCAAATTCACCTAATTACCTTTTCCTTATATCATTTCTTTGAATAATTGGCATTTGCATGTTTCAATGGCAGGTTCTAGGTTTTCGTTCTTATTGCAACAACGGGTTTTCCGTTGATGTTGGACAACCAACTCCTGCATCTCATCCGCAGGTACTATTTCTCAACATCCACACCACTGCTTTTTTTCTCACCGTAAATTAACATCCAATAACACGTTTCTACTTTTCTATTTCATACAATCAATCAATTTTAATTAGTATTTACACATGTCAATTAACTAATACTAATTAATCTCATCATTGGATTATACTACCGGAGTCTGGAGTATACTAATTAAACTCATTTTAAAATACACTTAAGAGTAGGATGACATATCAAAACAATGAGTTCTTATTGAATGTCAGTGTAAAACTGGTTTACACTAATGTTACATGTCTTTTAAGCTCTATATTAATATGTAATTTGCATAAAAGCACATGATTTTAACTACTATGCATTGATATTAGTATAAAAAAAATTTGTTCTGTTAACAATATAGAGAGAAGAGAGAACAAAACAACAAAGGCGGCTAGAGTTTCATTAGAATGACAATAACATGACTTATCAAAATAAATGTTACAAACTAATATATAGTCAAACCTAAAAGGGATAGACCACTAACTTATAAATCTAAAAGGTCAAACAACATAGTGTATAAATGTGATTGGTCCCCTTCACCCTTTGAGCTAGCTTTTGGGTTGAGATCCAAGCCCAGTTAACATGTACGTCCATCAAATTATATTTCAAGATGTAGATATTTGTTCTTGTATTTTAGGAAACATTATAGTGAAACATGATTGGGACTCTATATAATTTTTTTTTATTTTAAAACTATCAGTGCAATAAGCATAATCTTTAAATTTAATTGAAAGAGATAATTTTTAGAAGCTAACATTAGTTGGTAAAACACTACCATTGTCTAGGACTTTTGGAGTGTCTGAAGTATTCACCAAGTGTTTGTTAGACAATGGTAGTGTTTTACCAACTAATGTTAGCTTCTAAAATTATCATTTGGAGTGTCTGAAGTATTTCAAGCATTTAACCGAAATACTTATTTGTTAATATTCATTAGCATTTTAAAAAAAAAATTATGTTGCATTGTAGCTTTTAAAAGATGGGGATATCACACCAGGCATATCTAGTGAGGAATACATCCTAAGAAGAGAAAAATTGTTGGAGCTTCTCCCAGAGAAGAGTTTGGCTATCATTGCTGCTGCCCCAGTAAAGATGATGACAGATGTCGTCCCTTATACATTTCGACAAGATGCCGATTACTCATATATTACAGGCTGCCAACAACCTGGTGGTGTGGCAATTTTAGGGCATGACATTGGTTTATGTATGTTCATGCCAGAAGCCAAACCTTATGTGAGTCTGATACGATAGCTTACTCTTTTAAAGTAGAACATCTTTATTGTTTCTCCCAGTATATATTTTGCAATGCTTACCTATGCCTTAAATTCTCCTGGTATTGTCATCGTCATCATTATTATTATTATCGTCGTCATCATGATCATGATCATCGTCATCTCTGGTTAACAAAACTATATATTTCATATTAGAAAAATTCTGTGTTTGTTGAAACTTGAAAAAGTATCACCTTAAATGTTTTTGGTCCATTCATTTTTGGGTCATGCTAACAAGTTAAGGTCACTTGTTATTTGTTAAAGATTTAAAATTAGAAATGATTGATGAAATTTAGGTAGAAAAAGTTACTTTTTGCTGTTTCAATGTGTTGAATGCACAATTTCCATTAATTTTTTATTTTGAATCAGCCCTTAATTTTTGTCAGTCGTTAAAAGATCCAAAAATCATGTGCGTATAATGCCTAAAGAACCTCTGCGAGGGACTTATTAAAACACATTATTTTTGTAAACTAGTAGCATATAGAGACCAGGAATTCCTTTTTTTGATGAAAAAAACTGATTCCAAAAATCATCTTATATTTGGAGATCAAGAACAGATTTAAGCCACATAAATACTTGAACTTTCATCTGATTATGAATAAATATATTTTCTTTTGAAATCCATGTAGTATTTCAATTGTTTTCATGTTAAAGCGAACCATCCATGAATTTGGTCATCATGTGTGTGATTTTTCTTGCCATATCTTCTAGGGTTATAAGATATGAAATAACTAATTTTGATGCCAACATGACATTGAAATCTTAAATTTGTCTAGGATGTGATTTGGCAAGGGCATGTAGCAGGAGTCGATGCAGCATTGAATACATTCAAGGCCAACGAGGCGTATCCAATGAGAAAGTTGAACGAGGTGAATCACTATTATTGAGTATTAAAAACTTTTTTTTACTTATGTAGCAATTATCCAGTCATCTATTTTGTCCTCTACACTTGAACTATTTTCATCGATACGCCTGCTGGTGGCTTGCAGCCAATGATGCCAACTTTTCTGTCTAAAATGTGCATTTAAGTCTCCTCAATCGAACGGTTACTTCTCTTTAAAATATTTCAATTTTAACATTTTTAGTTACTTATTCAGATCCTTCCAGATATGATAAGGGGTTCCTCGAAATTGTATCACAATGTTCAGACTGCCACATCAGCATATACGGAACTGCAGGCCTTCAAGAAACTAGCTTACTGTAACAATGTAAAGGATCTATCTGTTTATACCCATCAGCTGCGATGGATAAAATCTCCTTCAGAGCTCAAGCTGATGAAGGAATCTGCATCAATTGCTTGTCAGGTACTTTCAAGTTTAAACTCTATTTGATGGCTAACTATTTGACGACTGAAAACCTAGAACTCCTAGGGAGGCTGTTATATGCAGATTTGTTTAGGAGGTATAGATGCCAAATGGTCAGAACCTGATGATTTGAACATTTTCTGGTTTTGAATAGGCTCTTTTGTCAACAATGATGCATTCAAAAATATACCCTTTTGAAGGTATGCTAGCTGCAAAGGTCGAATACGAATGCAAAATGAGAGGTGCACAGCGAATGGGGTGAGCATTTCTTTATATTCAGTGACTGTCCCTCTTATGCAATTTGTTCACACCAGGCTGCTTTGTCTATTGTTATTGATAACTCAAAAAGCTTCTGCAAGAGTAACAGAGAAATTCATTAATATAGAAAATTAAATGGAAGTTCAACAATCACCCGTGTTCACAATTAATGAGATAATTTTTATCTTTATTTCCTCTCTATCAGATTCAATCCCGTGGTTGGTGGTGGGCCTAATGGAAGTGTTATACATTATTCTAGGAACGATCAGAAGGTAAATTCATTTACTAACTTCCATCTAGTATGTGTAATTTTTTGTTTTCTTTTTTTCTTCTTCTTATCTTTATCATGTTTGGCAGATTAAAGATGGAGATCTTGTTTTGATGGACATTGGATGTGAGTTACATGGGTATCTCAGCGATCTCACGCGTACCTGGCCACCTTGTGGTAGCTTCTCTTCTGCCCAGGTTAGCATGGTTTGGTTCCTTTTAGAAATCCTATCTAGGTATTTGGGAAATCTTACGGCCCGTTTACTTTGAGAAAATGTTTTGTTTTCATTTCTTGTTTTCACTTCTAATTACAAAGTTGATACATTGTTTTCAATATGTTTTCTGTTTTCAACGATTTGTACAGAAAACACTGAAAACAATCTGTTGTTGTTTTCTGTTTCCTTGATAGACTATTTACTGATGATTTAATAGCAATCCAAGACAAGCAGACTGTATAGTCCTAGTTTTCCATTGTAGTCCTCATTCGATGATAGGCTTAATTGCATCGATTTTCATTTATGGATATGCATATGCTCTCGTATGTATTGCACTTCTTTTGGATCAGGATTCTGTGATATTGACCCATTTTTAATCTAATTCCATTTTTTATTCTTGTAGTATGATTTTCTAAGCTATGTATCCAATATCCATACCTTGAGTAAAAAATAAAAGATATGATTCTTCTATAAACATCCTAGTTGTTTCTTGTTCCCTGTCAAAATGCAGATGGTGGCATGCTAACAAGTAATTATAGCCCAAATGAACATTTTTGGACATACAAATTGTTTGAACGTGTAAAATATACTCTAAATATTTTGTTCATGCATGAACATCAATTTGTGATAAATTCTGCCTCTTCATGCCCTCTTTGTTTAGGGGATCTGATGTGCCTAAAGCCTGCACATGCCCGACATATGGCATGTGGGGCAGAATCTTTCTTTCCTTCTGCTATCCCAATGTCTTATAAATATTTGAAACTTGGTTTCTGTTCCATATTCATGCGAAGAGAATCTGGTATAAAATAGACTGCTCATTCAACTCGTTGCTTTGCCCTTGCAGTCTTATCACTTTTAATATGAATTTCACGATTTTTCTATATTTCAGGAAGAGCTTTATGAACTTATACTAGAAACTAACAAGCATTGTGTGGAACTTTGTAAGCCTGGTGCTAGTATCCGACAAATACACAACCATTCGGTATCTCCTTTTTCTTATCATTTTTTCAATTTATAAAGATGCAATAAGGTCACTGTCCTTATCCTTAAATAAAAGTCATCGTCCTTCATGACAGTTATTCTAATAACTTAATCTTTTTGAAGTTGATGATTGACATGGTATTGGAGTCTCTTTGATTAAGCGTGTCTGTTTACACATTGGGAAACCCAAAATCAAGTTTGATGAATAAATTTGTCTTGAACGTTGTGCCTAATGTGTGTAGTAATTTTGAGTCAAGGTTAACAATGGACTCCAAACTGAATTTTAACCCCTAAACATAATGCTTTTGTGGTTAGTAAAATTATGACTATTTTAATCAAATTAATTATGAATTGGTAATTATCATCTAAAAATATGGTTTTATTACTATTATTCAAACATTTATTGTGTCAAACATCGATTTGCAAATAATTATTTACAACTATAAATCAATTTACTTGAACTCATTTTTATCCAAAATTAGTTTTGCAAAATTAAGTTTCTCCAAAATCAATTTATCAAAGTTCAATTCAAACATGCTATAAGTTGTTAGGAGTTTAATCCTTGTTGTTCTCATATTTATAAATAAATATTGAATTTTAATGTAAGGAAGGTTAGGCCTGTGAACGCCCATGTTTCAACACGGGGGGTGTGTTAGAGATATATAATAAAACCACAAGCCTAATTGCAAATTATTTCTCAAGATTTTTAGTAAAATTGAGTCAATATTATTCCAAGATTTTTAATTTAGCTTATTTGATGTGCATTTGTTTTTTCTTTTGTGTGTTTTGCATTAATCCCCCATCCCCCAAAAAGGAAAACTTTTAATATTTGCTTTGCTCTATGCATGATGAGCACTATCTCATAACCAGTAAACAACCATAGTCTGCCAGTTGCCTGAGTATCTTCTTTTCGACCCTTCTGTGCTTAGTGTCTGCCGTACTAGCTTCTCGAAGCTTATTTCACAATAAAATAGTGAACTGTGTGAAATGGTCTGGTTGCACAGGTTGAAATGCTGCAGAAAGGACTCAAGGAGGTTGGAATTTTGAATGATGTTGGAAGCAGTTCCTACCATAAGCTGAACCCAACTTCTATAGGTAGCTTGGTCACACTCATGTTTTGGCTGACAAAGCATGCCATATATTTTTTTTTTGTTATAGATATTCATAAGCTAGTTTGACATTTGAAATAAAAATATGGTGATATATTTAGTCATGTTTTATTGATCCAGGTCACTATCTAGGAATGGATATTCATGATTGTTCAGCAATCAGCTTTGACTGTCCTCTGAAGCCAGGTGTTGTAAGTGCTTTCCCTGACTGAACAACAGTTTAATAATCAATATCAATTACTTGTCAGATGTGGGTGAGGATTATGTTCCCGTAAAATCATTATATGGTAATGGTTTTTAGTCAACTGTGTCAGTGTGACATCAGTGTCTTCAAATTAAATAAACATGGTTTGAAATGCACATTTTTCAGTATTTTCAAACATTGGTTTCATCCAAGTTTGAAGCACTCGTTCAGTAGTCTGTCACTTTCTTTTCTTTTAAGTGATTTATTAAATGATACCTTCATTCCAAAATTTCCCCTCATCGACTTAGCAACTTATATTTCTCTTTATTTTCAATTTTTGTATGGTAAAGGTTAATAAAGAGACTCAGCCAATCGGCTGTAAAATATTCTGCTGCATTCAAATATCAGACAAAAATCATACAAATAGGGAAGTTTAGAGTTCACACCTAGGGACACTTTTCCAGTGATCATCACCACATTTTATGTATGATAATAGGATTTGCTTCTCTAAAGTAAGGGCTGCACTTCAGAGGATAAATTGTGTAAGGACAGTGTTGATTGGAGAATCAATGGTGGAGAACTTAATAACTTCATATATAGTGTGTTATATACTTGCACATATTTATCACATTCTTAATATTAATTTCCGACAGTTATTATTGCATTTAATCCTCTAAAGTGAATCTCATACTTCCGATGAGGCAAATCCATGAAAATACAATATAGTTTCTGGCCAAATTAATTTAGTTTGTTATTTTTTAATGTGGTTGGGTGGGATGAGAAGGAAGTAGTGTTGGATTGATGTGAATGAGCATTTGCCACCAAGTTTAATTTTTCTTTAAATTACCAAATTGGATTTTTTACCGGCAGTTGTTATTCAAATATGCTTTACCAATTCATATGGACATAATGTATACTCGTATTAATTGACAGTCTGTTCTTTTTTTAATTTGTGAGCAGGTAATAACTATTGAACCAGGAGTGTACATCCCATCTTCTTTTAATTGTCCAGAGAGGTACTTACTAAAGTTTATTGAAGAACTTGTTTTAACAAATTACAAATTACTGGTTTACCAGCTATTTTTACAACATTCAAATTCATGGGAAGTTTCCTTCCATTAACCACCAGCTTCAGAAATTTTACCTCTCATTTTCCCCAGAATCTGATTGTGTACATCAGTATGTTAAAACCTGGGTTGGATAACCCTGGTTGCTTCTTATTTTCAAGGATATTTAGTATTCATTTCCCTGCTTATTCATTATCTTCTGAATTTGTAAGTTCTTGTTTGATTCAATAAAATGGGGGTGAAAGGAATGAAAATGATTAGAGTTTGTTTAATAGGAATTTTAGGAGGTTAATCATTTCCAAGGGGGAGTTCTTATTCTATCTTATGAGGGAAGATTCATTCCCTCTAAAGTTGAATGGAAATGTACCATCTATGTCCCTTGTTACAAGCACCTTTGGATAATTCATGCATTGAGAAAATTAGATAATGGATTAAATTTGTATATTTTGTAAATTAATGTTCCGAAATTGCCTTTTAATGAAGTTTAGTTAAGCAATGAAACCACAAGGTAGTAAGTTAAATTAGGGGTATTTTATTAAGAAAATAATTTATGCATCTAATAATTATGAGAAGGGATTACTTTTAAGCACATTTTTTCCAAGCGGTTCTTATATTTAAGGACAGATGTAGTATTTCTTTCGAACCATTAAATTGTTGCCCTGTATATTTTCTAAAAATGGTAAAAATATCATGTCCTACTCCTACCTGTGCCGCATCGTGATCGCCCTACCTTTACCAACCCGTAGTTTCCACTAAAGTAGCTCCACCCCAAGGGTAGGTCTGTCATAAAAAATTGTATTATTCAACTCATGTTTGCTTTGGCAGACCATGTAAAGTATAATGGAATAGTCATTTGATCATATTAAACATGCTATTGGAAATGACTATTCAATTCCATTCTCATTCACATTCTTATTAAAATCATTCCTTTGATTTGAACCTGCTGGGACCTGACTTTCTACAGAAGTATTGCTCATAAGTTATTTAATCCATCAAGAGACATGTATGCAGTTTTGGATCTTGAATTTTGTTTAATTTTATTTGGGAGTTATGAATGTTTTTGTTGATTGGTTTCGGTTGCAGAACAAGTTGTACAATTGAGCTTAACATAGTATGAAGTTCATTTTTTTTTTGCGTCTGTATTGTACTTGTTTTACCATTTTAGTCATTCCCTTTCCTTAACTTCAGTTACATGATTGATTGATCTCAATCTCACATTATTTGGTCACCATGTATCCCATGTGAGCATTTAAGTTGGTTTTCAGTCTTGGCATTCAATGTTTCAGTTTCGTACGTGATCTCTAATGCAGGTACCAAGGCATTGGGATAAGGATTGAGGATGAGATTCTCATTACAGAAACAGGTTATGAGGTAGTAATTTCTTTCTCTAAAAGTAGTGCAATTGAAACTAGTTTATTTGTGACAGATAGAGGTGTAGGTCCTTTCATTTTAAAATTATGTTGATTTACCTCTCTATAAACATTCCTTTTTTCTATACGGTCCCATCTATTTTATATTTATAAAGACAGACAAAAAATTTCAATTGACAGTCATATATCATATAAAATTTTAAAAGAGAGGATTATTCAAATAACAAATCAAGTTTCAAGTAAATACTTATCCTTTAAAAAAAAAAAAAAACTAAGCACTTGCTAATGAAATTTTTGCTAGCTGTAAAAGAAGAGGACAACGCTTCACTCAGCAAATCATCATCAGCTACACTTTTTGGTTTAATCTTGATTTTAGCTTTTAACACACTAGTAAGTTTGAATCTTTCATTTGAAAAATAGAAAATATTCATTGGAAACAGCAGGTTTTCAAGTCATCAATTAATTGGAAAGTGCTACTTTTTATTTCTTGTTTTCTTAACCAATGTCTTAAGGGCATTTGTTTGCATGATCCTAATATTAAATCATTAGCAGAAATTTAAAGCCAGTGCATGATTAAGTGATGGAAGTAACTGTGATGACCTTTTCCTCAAGGATAACAACCCCTTGATAAGTTGTTATCTGTGATTGGTTCTGGTATTACATATGGTTGTATACAGTACCATTAAATGTGTTCCATCTTCCATGTAAGGTGAAACCAAATGTACTGTAACACTAGAAGCAAAAACACTATATAGTGACTTTTTCTTTGTGTGTGGTTGTATGTGGACAAAATTTGGGTGAAATTTCTTAGGTTCCTGCAGTGATGTTCTCTAAATTAAATATAAACGAAAGACGAGTATTACTTTTAATTCCCCGACTATGATAACTTTAGAAAAGAAAATGAAGCGGCTAAACAAAATTAATATATTATATACTTCTTTAGTTCTTTATTCAAAACAGTTCTATAAGCACCTACAGAACTTAACCAAGTTTTATGACACGCACATGCGCGCACTCCTGAAGTTAATAACTAATATTATGCAATACAGGTCCTAACAGCATCAATTCCTAAAGAAGTGAAGCAAATTCAGTCCTTGCTAAACAACTTCAGCCATGGAATAGGAGTGGATAGCCAAAATAACTTTAGAGCTACATCCAGCTGATACTGTCCATGTGCATTAAAGAACCGTGGACAGTGAATATGTGCATTGCATTGTCAAAACTGCTGGTAAATTATTTCCATCCCTTATTTTTTGCCTCCTTGATTTGAGCAACATTCCAACTTGTATTCTACAATCTTGGTCGGGAAGGGGGGACAAAAGAATAAGAGAGAATGGTGGGGCAAGGTTTCATTACTTGTTTTAGGTTGTTCTTCTCTTTTTGTGAACTTATAAAGTAGTAGGTTTCTTGCACCTAATTGCTGCATAATCCCTGCTTGGTTTTATTGGTGTAAATTATTGATGATCTTATAAAATGGCCAGCTCCATATAATTTTTTCACAGCAGTTGGAAATTGTAATGTAATCTTTTACACTGGCTTTACGACAAAGGAAAGTTTAATTTCTATATATTTTCAGTGTAAATTTTTAGTGATTTTATAATATATCCTTGTTGAATGACTTCTAAAAATACATGACTTGTTTATTTATTTTTACATATTTCATTACTCACCTCCTGTATTCTCTCTAATGACCAAATAAAAGGTGGACAACAAATAAGGAAAAATATAAGCAATTAATGAGACTTGTCATGTTTAATCACATGTTAAAAATCTTATTATCTTTTGGCACTTCATGCATTTTTTAGCACTACATAGTTGTGCTGTTATGACAAAGATAGTAATACTCTGCTAATAAAATATCTCTGCTAATAAAATAATCAGTTTGGTCGGTTACTAAATTTACAGATCTAAGTCAGAGATATGATCATATAGACATTGACAATAAATTAGAGAAAAATGACATATTTTAGTGTAGTCAAAGGCGTCTATGTTAGACATTGACATGTGTCAGATATTAAATATGCCTTTGATCAGAAGTGTTAGTGTTTACGGAGATCACCAGTCAATTAGTCAACAATACATATGGTTTTTAAAAAGTGTAATGGCTTCAAGCAGTAAACTAGAGAATCAATAACTCTTGAGAGCATCTCTAATGACAAGTTTGCAAGGAACTCAAAATTGGCTCCCTAATAACAAGTTTGTAAGGAACTCAAAATTGGCTCCGTAATCAATATTAGGTGGCTTTCCACAATTACATATCACACTTGTGCAATTCAAACATACTAGTTTGCTCTAATGATAAAAACATTGAGAAACTTTTATGAAACTCACAGTTTTAATATTTTTTTTATTGGCTTAATACATCATTTAGTCCCTTAACTTATTTTTGATTTTCATTTTGGTCCCCTCACTATAAAGTGTCTCAATTTGGTCTTATAACTCTTCTGTCGTTTACCATTTTGGTCCTCTCCATTAATTTTTAACGTCAAATATCTAAAGTGAACCATGTTTAAAGGTGGTCCACCATAGATCTTATTAAATTTTAACCTTTTTATTTTTTGGATCACGTAGGGTCTATTGTATTTTATTGTAAACCACCAACACCTAATATTTTTCTCACCTTTCATCATCTTCTTCTCCCATCTTCTTCTTCATCTTCATCAACATAATAATTCCTAAAAAAATTACTACCAGCACCATAATCATTTCTAAAAAAGAATCTTAAAAACATTCTCAACATTACTATTAAACACATAATCATCATCATATTTGTTTCATTCATCCTTCAATCATCAAGACCCATTGTTCCTCAACAACAACCTAAAATCAGATTCAGAAGAAATAAAGTTTTAAATGCTTAGAATTAATCATCAATTACATACATGATTGAAGCAAACTCTAATCCAACGATTTGAAAGATACCTGTCACCGCTAAAAAGTAAACATCCGCATTCATTCATTTTTGAATCATATATACTTAGATATTTTCTCCTGAAAAAAGAAAAAAAAAGCAGAAGAAGCAAGAAGAGGAGTCTGTTGATCAGGTCTCCGAAGAAGATGATGATGTTCGATCAGCAACCACCGCATCAACAAGATAAGCGAAGCGTGAAAAGAGATGAAGCATAATTGGACATCGAATCTGGAGAAACCCTCTACCCAGGTCTCCCATCGGCGAGAATCAACTCCGTTGGGGTTTCATCCGTAAAGTCTACGGAATCCTCTCCGCTCAGATCCTCTTAACCACCATCATCTCCGTCATAACCGTTTTCTATACTCCTCTTAGCGGCAATTCCCCTCTTCTCTTGTTCCTCGTCTTTCTCCCATTTATTTATCTATACAATTCCAATACTTCATCTTTCGATTTTTTATTTTTTAATTGTTGTTTTATGAATTAATTAGGGTTTTATTATGTGGATCTGATTTAATTTGATATTTTTTTTGTAGTTTTGATTCCGTTTTGATTCTGTATTGATTCCGTTGATTCTGTATTGATTCCAACTCTTGTATTTTTTTCATCTTTCGATTCTGTTGATTTGATGTTGAAGATGATGAAGTTCAAGAGAAAGAACAGGGAAGGAGAAGAAGAGAAGGGAAAAAAAATCAAATATGGGTGGTTCATACTATGGACCTGCAATCAAACGGTTATAATCATATTAAAAAATTTTGACATCAAAAAACTAAATGCTAGGATCAAAATATATAAGGCATGAGATATAGGGGATCAATTTGAAACATTTTATGGTTAGGGGACCAAAGTGAAAATCAAAAATAAAATAAGGGACTGCATGATGTATTAAGCTTTTTTGTTTGTACTCAATTTTTTTTTAACTCATTTTTAATGATTTTTCTTATGCAATTTTGACGACACAATATCTTATTTAAGCTTCTTCAATCATTTTTTTCTTACTCGCATTGTCACATCGTGGTTACTTCAATTAAAAAAACGATTCATCATATTATGAAATCCGCTTAGATACGTTCACTGATGATGCTCTAAGGGTCTGTTTGGTTCGAGAGTTTTGAAGGGGAGGGGAGATTTTTAATTTGAAGTGTTTGGTTCAATTTTTAGAGGGGGAGGGGAGCAAATCTTTTTAAAATTTGATTGCATTGTCATAACTATCCTTAAATTAATTTCAAATCTCAATATTAACCTTGTAACAACTTTTATTATTATTTATTATTATTAGGTTATCTTATTCTTATAACAATTATTATTATCATTTTGTTATAATTTTTTTTAACAACTTTTATTATTATATTATATTATCTATAACTCTTATTTGTTACATATAAAACCACTTCTACTACTACTACTTTGTTGATGTGAACGGCCTTATTATTATTATTATTATTATTATTATTATTATTATTATCTTATTTTAATTCAACTTATAATTGCTTGTTGATCTTTTTTTTGAATGTTAATTCACTGGTTCATGTCTTGTTGTGGAAAATATATGAGTCAGTTTGAGATAAAATAAGCAGCTTAGATGTGTGTTTGTCATTGATTGGTCTCTGAAATTGTAAAATCAAGTAGTTTCTTTTATTTAATTAAGTTTAAGGGTAAAACAGTAAAATAATTTTAAAATCCCTCCCCCTCCCCTCCCCTCCCCTTGCGAACCAAACACGTTTTTAATTAAAATATCTCCCCTCCCCTCCCCTCCGTTAAAATCCCTCCCCTTCCCTCCCCTCCCAATTCTCAAACCAAACGGAGAGCTAAAAAAAGATTCGGCTTTGGTTAGGCTCTTTTTGGCACAATTCCACCGTAATCGTATTTGATCTTTTAATGAGTCACATAATATGCATACAAGCCATTATACCTATGATTTTAATCTATATTCGGGTCTTTAGTCACAATTATTGTCCTTCGATTTTCACTAAGAGGATTTTTTGTGGAAATTGAACCGAATGGACCTCTCACAAGCTCTGTTTGTGCCATCAATTAAGCCGCAACTTCTTGTTGCAAAATTTATTAAAAATGAAATGTTAGATTTGAAACTCATAGCATCTACAATGAAACTCTCAGATTTCATTTGAGTGTTTAAATGGATCTCACTCGTACTCATAATTTATTTTTTATAAATTTTTAAATGTCAATATTTAATAATCCAAATTTCTTTGATTTAGTAGCTCAAAAGAATTTATTTAGTGTTTAAATATCATAGAATACATTATATTTCTTTTTTTAGATAATCGAATACCTTATATTTCTATTCTATATAAACATGTATAAAGAACTTTTGTATATGCTGAATCAATGTAGGAATAGGCTCACTAAATTTGCAGTTATCAGTAATCATATCTACAAAAATCTTTAAGTCATTTCCTCGAAGATAAAATGATTTATGTATTTGATTCAAATTAAATTTTAACTATTATCAATAAACTGTTTTTTAAATGTAAACCATGAAATCCAGAAAGTTCTAAATCAATCTGTTTCTTATATTTTAAATATCTTAATCACACATATTTTACTATAATCAAATATTTTTAGATACACAAACACCTTGTGTAAATAAATAAGTAAAACATGTACACAGATTTTTTTACCATGAAATTTATACATACAAATAAACAGTACAAATTTATGCCATAAATTCTCATTGGAGTATATATATTTTTCTTTTACGGATTCTCTCCACTTAAGGTAATTATATTCGAAACATTCGCAGAAACCTCTTTCAACAAAAACTTGTTAATTCGGAGTATAATGAACGATATTTATACAACTATTTCTAAAAACTACCGTGACAACTTTTTTTTTATTAGACAAAAACAATAAAGAGAAAAAGTAAAAATATAAATAAGAGATAGGATTGTCCTACAAATTATCCAAAAATACTTATATTTCTCTTCGGAGTAAATCTTTTGCTTACTCTATAAGCAAAGGGCAACAACAAAATAAAAGTGAGCCCAACATTTATTGCCCTTCCCTTAGTTACATTGTATGCTTATTTAAATTTTATTTATGAAGATATTAAATTGTCGGTCACTCGTTTTCAATATTGCTATAGGTCAATAATTTATTGATAATAATTTTTCTTTTTTTAAAAAAAAAAAAATGACATAGGTCGAGTTTCATTTTGAAATTTATCTTAATAAATATCATTTTACACGTATTAGTTAGTTCAAAAGTTACTTTAATCACATAATTAAAATTCAATTTACAAATTTTCGATAACATAACTCAATTGGTAAAGTTACTGGACACCACATAATATATGCAGAGTTAGAGTTTAAACTTTGAATTTCCCTCTTATTCATCTTAACCATGAATTTATAATCATTAAATTACTTGTCTTTAAAAAAACAATCTACACGCTTAAATACATTCAACTATCAATTTATCTGCTATCTAGAGCTATTAATGGAAAATGGCAATTATTTAAAAATGACAATTATTTCTAAGCAATGTTAATATTTAATTAAATATGATGTGATGCATGCTTGTGGTGATACATGTAGTGGAAGATGGTTTGTGGTTAACTTACCACCGTGTCCCTGAATAAATAGGCCACACCTTCCAACTACATTTCGCGTCAGGCATTCTTATTGGCTTTGCTCTCCAACTCAACTTCTCCCATTATTGTTGTGCATTAATTTTTCAGCTGCATCATAAAGGCAAGGAAAGATAGGAATGGGATTAATTCCAATAAAATTTATGGAATAATTATTTTAATAAATTGAATACCCTTCCATGAAAATCGATCAAATCGGATTTAAGATTTATTTTTCAAAATCGACTCAAATCTAACCAAATCATATAGAGATACTAAAGCATACATAAAGTTAAATGATAAAAACTTCTCCACTTTCCTCAACAAGGTCGGTTTTGGAGGTTGTATATAAGATGTAGAAGGAAATTTGTCATAGCAAAATGTGTGGATTACTCCTTTACTCGATGTAGATATGGGTGAAACCATAGGGTTCTTGTTTGCAAGAGTTGTGTTGTTTGAATAACAATTTATATCACAACTTATGAGACAACTATAAATTTATAAAGAAAATAAAGTATTAGTATAAAAATCAAAACAATAGAGAGAAGGTAAAAATGTAATGTAAGTATAAGAGAAAATTGTCAAAAATTGGTTGTAGAAATATCATTTCTCCATCTGCAATGCAATGGGCAAGAGGGCAAAATATGGTGAATATGGATATCGAAACAGACTCCAAAGTTGTAGTGAATAACATATATCCAAAAACCTGTCAAAAAAAAAAAACATATATCCAAAATTTTCCAATTTAGTTGGTTCCATTTAAACGTGTTAGTCTCCACAACTTGACGAATCAATGTTTAAATCTCTATCAAAAAAGTTATTGTGCTAAGTATTCTCTTTTCACATTTCTTCATATATTAAACGTTTCCCTAAGTCTTCCTGAACTTAACCCAGTTGGTATGGACAATGCATGCAAGGTTCGGGGTTCGAACAAAAAAAACGTTTCCCTAAAAAAATCTGCAATTATTAAACGTGAATTTTAATTGTGTGGTAGTGTGGTAAATAGTTATTTGTCTAAAATTCTGACTACTCAAGACAACATTTGTTGAGTTGTGAACCGACTCTTTCTCTGACAACCATAATGTATTTGATCCTAATAAAATGGTGATACATGTACACCCCCATGTGACAATACACCCATTACCCCTGCACAAAAGAGCATTTATTCATGGATCACTTTAGATGGTATACACCATTTGACACCCACACACAATTGTGACATGTGGAAAAAACATTGAAGAAGATATGAAAAGAGGTGTGATGATATGATGTGAAATTACTAAAATACCCCTACTACATGGGGTTGTACATGAGAGGTACATAAAAAAGAATGCCTACCTATCTTTTTCCCACACAAAATTCTGACATGTGACAACCTGGTCCCCACATAAATAAAAGAGAAAGTGTGGTTGTGAGATGAATTTACCAAAATATCCCTAGTACATAGGGTGTATAATGGGGTGTGTGAATAAAGGTTGTTCATGTAACATTTTCATAAAATTTGAGGATTCTTTCAAGTACTCGTCTATACTTCATCATTAATACAACGTTTGGCCATTTGTTAAAACGAAGGAAAAATTTTTTGCTAGTAGAATAGATTCCGAACTATTTCGTCCGTCCTATAATAATGAGTCATTTATAAAAAAATATTGTTATATAAAAGTTGATCAATTTCACTTTTCAATACAATAATAATTACTTTTTTCTAATTAGAACTCTAATTAATACTACTTTCATCACTCTAAATTCAATATATTCTACTTTGCATTTATGATAAGAAAGAATGCACTAATACTTAACAAGACACTCAAAATTATTTTTCTCTCTCTTTCACTTATACAATTTTTCTTAATACGTGTGAAATGAAAAAAAGCTCGGTTAAAATGGAATGAAGAGAGTAATTAGACTAGAGCTTTTTTATTCTAAGTTGCAAGGCAGCTATCAAGAGAATAAAATCGATGTATGCATACTGATTAGTTATAATTGTGTTAGTTACAGGTTGGTTAGTCAAATTATTAAATATAATTATATTGGCTGCGTGTATCCCTTCTGATGATATTTATAAACAAATATTTGTTTCACGTTCAATAAATTAGAAAAAAGAATGGTTGTTCATAAATATGATTAGAGGGAGTAACTATGTAAGATCCACTTGTATTAATATTTCTTCATATATCATGTTTTGAAAATAAATATAGACTGTGCGGCAAAACTTTTTTTCCTCTCTCTTTCTCACATGTGGTTTGAGATGACATATATTTTGAGAGCAATAACTAGGTACTAATAACCAATACAAATTTGCCCAAACATTCAATCATATTGTATCTTGCTTTTTTTTGGTACAATATCCTATCCCATCTTGCTTTATGTTGTAATATTCTTTCTTGAAATACCTACACAAATATATACTTCATGATATACTAATTAAAGATAGACTAAAACTTCTTTACACACTTATTAAAAATAAAATAAAAAATTACACTCTCATGCATCGTAATCAAATTAGAAAAGACTTTTAAGTTGATGATAGGTGAAAACAATAATAACTTCACCAATAAAAGTGGAAAGAATAAATAAAAACAATGGGCATAATATCTTTCATTCTTGTGAAAATATCAAACATAAATATTTAAATAAATGAATATGTAAAATTGAAAGAGAAAATTATTTTCTTGCATTTTGTACTATTTTGTATTCCTCAGTAGATATTTTATTTATTTTTTTCCACCATTTAATGAGAGAAGATGTTGATGTGGGTCACATTTCTTCCCATCTCCACAACTAAATAAAAATGAAAAAATGACGTATTTAATTATTTTTCTCTCACCCAACTGTCTTTCTCTTATTTTATCTTTTCTCTTAAAGAACAATGGCATTTGTTGAAATTAATGGGAAATAGAAGGGCAATGTGATATATTCATAACTATATATGACACCACCCTTCATCCTTCAATATCATTCACAATCAAGTAACTCACCCAGTTGATACAAACATACCAAAAAAGAAAAAATGAATCTTCTTACCGATGAGATCAGAGCCAAATCAGAGGTATACAATGGAGATGAAATCTGCCAAGCAAAGTCCAAGGAACTTCTCTTGGAAATAAACCTACCAAATGGCCTTTTGCCTTTGAAGGACATTGAAGAATGTGGATATCATAGGGAGAGTGGTTTTGTATGGCTTAAGCAGAAAGCAAGCTATACTCACAAGTTTGAGAAAGTTGATAGGCTTGTGACTTATGGTACTGAAGTCACTGCCACTGTTGAAGCTGGTAAGATCAAGAAGCTAACAGGTGTGAAGGTGAAGGAGCTCTTGGTTTGGCTTCCACTTCATGAAATCCAGTTGGATGATCCACCAACTGGTAAAATCACGTTCAGGGCCATTACAGGACTTTTCAGAACATTCCCTGCCTCAGCTTTTGAGATAGAGGAAGAAGTTAAGGATGTGAAGGAAGAAAACAAAGATCAAGTCAAAGAAGCAGAAGCACCTGCTGCTACTGCTGCTGCTGTTGAAGTCAAAGAGGTCTAAATCTGATTCTGATTCTGAATTATGCTTATTTGTTAAATAAGTTTATTAAAAAACTATGTTATGTTTCAGTACATTGTAATCCTTTCTATTTCTTGCTACACAGCAATGCTTGTTTGTTATGTTTCAGGGTCTTTGATTATTCTGCTCTTATGGAGCAGTTTACTTGAAGACTAAGAATATATGAAATTATAATCATTTATCATGATGTATGATCAAAGATAATTATTAAAGTTTATTCTCTTCAAAGATAATCCAGCTATAATTTACCATACTGATCATGCTCCCATATGAAATTAACTATATCTCCTAACGAAATAAATAAAAGCACACATTCCACAAAAATAAATTGAAGGACACATTCTTTAAAACCTTACATTCATTAGAAGAATGAAAAGAAGAATAAGAAGTCACAAAATAAAACACAACAAACCAGAATCTGAAAGTATATGAAATGCAAGTTCTGAGAAGGTAGGTCCACCTTCACATCCATTCCAAGATGCTTAATCCGGAACCTATAAAATGCAAGTTAACTCATCAAGTAGAGTTGAAGTTTTTATACATGAAAACTACAAGTACAAAGTTTTGATCCATGAGAACTACAAGTTCAAAGTTGACTAGCAGGAACTGAGTCCAAAACATACAGAAAGTTTGCGCCTGGTTTTTCCCTTCAATCTCTTGCTGCTTTCACCATTCAAAACTTTAATGCCTGAAATAGTTTAAAACAAAAGTTTGAGGTTAGGACCATCAAATTAAATTATGTATTTGCATGTTGGAGAGGCAAGACTACATCATGGTTTAGTAAATTTGAAAGGCAAGGATATATCAATTTGCTCTATACTTTTACAGCCACAAAGTAGTTGTTAAGGCCTCGTAAGCCTTAACATTCTAGCCACAAATGTGAAGCAAAATACTATTCAAAACATTGCTTGTCATCATGTCAACATTAAGTATTGCTCAACAATATCATTAATAAAATGTCACTAACATGAGTAAATGCTATAGAAAACTAGTAGTTGTGTGTGGTATGGCCATTTTCAAACTACTCTTGATCAATGTATAAACTTATTGGAGAGTCAAGAGAGGAGATAAATAAAAAGTTATGGTAACAAGCCTAGGAAACACATGATTTCCACCATGGTAGAAGTAAAACAAATTGAAAAAAAATAATGTAAATTGTGAAGGTGAATAGGAGAACATGTGATTCAACAAATCTTAACTTTTGAGTCTATCATAGAAAGTTATAGGGAGATAAAAGCAGATATTAGTCACAGGATCCAAATAGTATGGATGAAATAAAGGAATGTTTTGTTATGTGTTACACAGTCGCAATGTCACAAGACCCAACAATGTTGTATAAAACCAAAAAATGTAACTTATGTTTGGTATCACGGTGAGTATGTCAGAATCACGGTGACTCACCATAATTTTTCAAAAGCTACACTTTTTAATTCTGCAAAATCACGGTGAATTGTTGTGATTCTGGTATACTTACTGTGATACTAAACATACACTAAATATTGAGCCGTGTATAGTCAACAAATAGGATTGAACAAGTGCTTACGAGGAAAATAGATAGACTGAGAAATATAACTAGCAGTATCTCTCATAATAGCATAATAGAAGACAATGAGACATAATCTTTGTTCACGTAGTTCAACCAATTGTCATACCTCTTTGACTATACAGTCAGTCAATTGTGTCTATCTCTTCGCCTATACAGTGAATATAGTTCCGTATATTTATAGTTACAAACAATATGTATACAGTACTACGGTTCAAATTACAACAATACCCATGAATTGAACTCAAACATGGACGTAGAAAGGAAAGGCTGTAAAGTATCGATAATGAGAGTAGAATGGATAGGGAATAATACTATAGTTTAAGAGACAAACAAAAAACTATAAATCAAAACATTCAGAGCAATTTAGTGGTAAATAGTAATATATCTTTCAACCTAACACATGGTATATATATAACATGATTTTATGGTGTGGATTAATTCATATTGTTGATTTGCCTGGTTGTAGTTGTTTACTCAAAGAATGCGCATTTTAAAGCGAACAATAAAAGAAGCAGAGCAAGTTTGGTTAAATACTGAACAAATAAACTTTGATAGTCCAGATTCTAGTAATCTAGACCATAAAAGCAAGTGACAAAACAGGCAAATCAAACCCACATGTAATCACTCACATGAATTAAATCCAATAACTATCTTAATGTGTTATTAAATGTAAATTATTTTTCTGAGAAGCAATCAATTTAAAAACATCAACCGGTACCGCAGCTTCATATTGAGAAGCCACAAGTTTGAAAACATCAACCCTATACCCTGGATTTCAGCACGGATGAAATCCAACACACTCGAAAAGATTGAGTCTGTTTAAATAAGATTTTTCTTTGATACAAACTAGAAATGATTATGCGACGCGGTGACGATAATTCAATACAATATTCATGAGAATAGTATTGAAGTCAATCCTCGCAGGGCAACAAATCATTTTGACAAAATGTTACAACCCAAATTAACTCAAGACCAGTTTTAAAGCTAAGGTCATGTTTGGATTAACTTACTTGAGTTTATCTACTGCCGTAAGTTTTGTGAGACTCTTTGGGAGAATTTATGAAAACAGCTTTTGACAAATTTCATAAGCTTTGTCAACTTATTTTCACAAGTTCTCGATATAGCTTAAAAAACAATTTAATGTTATCTTACGCAAGCTCATACATAAGGTTGTGCTATAAGCTGCAAATATATTGTTTATCCAAGCATGCACTAAGTGTCAATCTGCATAATCAAAAGATCAAACATTGCAATCATATATATATAATACCTTAGAAGCCATGACCCATCTGCGATCCATCCAATCCTGATGCAGCCTCAACTGAGAATGATGAAACTCCATCTCTTCCTTGAAGCTCCTGAAAAACACAACATACTTGGAGTCCCCAAGAACTTTAGTAACAATACCAACCCACCAACCATCATTGTAAAAAGCATCAACTTCGTCGAAAAATTTGAACTCAGCAACATCATCAGTCTTTGGAGGACGGGGCCTAATATGGCGGATATCCAATTCCTCCCTCAAAGGCTTAGAATCATCATCGACCAGGGCCTCGTACTCGACAACAAACCTAAAATGCCGCTTTAATTCAACAATGGTGCCAAGAAACCAAGCCCCTCTGAGACCTTTTTCATCACCACACACCTCAACCAATGCTCCTACCACAAAGTGAAAACCATCTTTCTCTAAGGTCACTGTTTCATCGGCTTTCACCAACACCTTTTTCTTGATTTCATTTTCATCCTATAATATTTATAATTAACAAACAATATCAGTATTCACAAGATCTAACATGCAAATAAATAACAATTCATTATAAACAATGGAAATTGAAGCTTACCTGTTGAATTGGTTTGGAAGTGCATGCGGTGGCCACGGCGGCAGAGGAAGAAGCACGGGTTCTGGATCTGGTCGCCATGGAATGGTTGGATTAGGGTTTTTGATTTCACAATATGTGATTGCAGAAATGGAAAAGAACAAGACAGTGAATGAATAAGAGCGTTTTTGTTTTGCTGTTTTGTTTTTTTATTACGTGAAAAGTGTGTATGGACTTTGGCGGGAATTATTAGAATGAGTTTACGATCGGCTAATTTCATTTTGAAATCCACCGTTACAAATAAGTTCTTGGAAATTGGGACTTTTGTATGAATGAATTTTAGCATGACTTGCTTGAGATACATATTAAGCCACCTCAAATAAATTTATTTATAAAAAATAAGTATAAATTATCAATTTTTTTTTTTTTTACAAAAGTATAAATTATCTCTTGATTGACAAACTTATTCGTCTTCTTTGATGACATTATAAGTTGTAAAACAACACTCGTAAATGATATAATCCAAGAATTTCTTTCAAACAAGTTAATTGTTTATATTAAAAAAGACATTGTGTCTTATTAGTCGGGGTGTCTATTGTCCTCTTCGTTTTTAGCTGTTTTTCCGTTGATGTTTTGTCTATGTATGACATCTTTGTAAGGTTTTCCATTTTGTACAGCTTGATGTGTCGTGCACAAGTTAACCTCTAATAATATTTGTCGTTTCAAAAATAAAATTGTGTCTTATTGATACAAAATCTATTATGAAATTTTCTTTTTTCAAAATAATTCTATTATGAATAAGTTTGACTATTTAAAACATTGTAGAGTTCAACTTTCTTAAAAATTATTATCAAATATTATTATTTTGGGGTGCTTTATTTATGTTTTAGGTAAATAAAAATTAATGTTATTTCTTGACGAAAAAAATTAGTGTTATTTTTTTCTTACTGATTAAGTTTAATATATTATTTTATTGCTTTCTTATGCCCTTATAAAAAGAAATAATGATATTTGTACAACTATTTTGTGATAACTTTTGGGACAACCTTCTTCTTCGCACTTCTTATTGGTCAAAAAGAATAGAGAAAAAAAAAAGAGTAAATAAGAGTACAATATGAATATGAGAGAAAAAATTATACCAAAATAGTTGTATAAATATCATTTCCACAATGACTCCGACTGTGTTTTTTTTAAAGATTGTGCATCAAGTCCACACATAATTTCTGTCAACAAAAAAAATCCACACATAATCGAACCAACGATGATTCAAAACATTGAACCATGAACAAGCACGTACGGTCTATATAGTTTGGTTATAGAGTAGTTTTGCCACACTTTTTGAATAGTTTAAAGTAATTGAACTATGATACATAAATTCTTCGTGTCAATGTTAATTGGGTGCTGCTATTTATCGCGACTAAATTAGTCCCGAATAAATCACGAAACTTAGCATTGTGTAATTTTAATCCTAAAAACATGATTATAATCAACCCCAAAGTAAGCCTGCCACACAATGACACTATCCACTTTGATTTTCTTCCCTTGTGCCAGCACCACAGTCGGTTATTCTAAAGCTTTTCTCCACTCACTCTCTTTTGGTCAAACATAATGCATACAAGCTCAGAATCCATTTTTATAGTTTTTTTTTTACAATAAACAATGGTTATTGTTACTCTAATATTTTTCCCATTGTGACATAGAATTGATGGACTATTTTGTTGTATCTAGTGTTTGAAAAATGCGATTCGTGAGTTTTCCGCGATAAATACAATCTTGACATTAAGCATTATCCATGTTAATTATACTTGTAGCTGCATGAGCCAAAAAAAGTGGAAAAAGCAGAGTTTGTGTTTGGTTGAATTTTGGCCAATAGTCACCGTGAATTTAGAGCTCTTTTAATGTAGTCTTCAGTTCTTTTAAAGCTAATATAGTGTACGGTTTAATGTGATTTATCTTTTTTACGTCTAAGTGAACACAACATTTGATGCACATGTTCTAGCAATAAACCAATATTAAGACCAAATATTAATCAAATCCATACAAAAAAGTTACAACCATTAATGACCATACTATTTCTCATCTATCATTTGTCGCACAAAATGCAAATCTATTGATACCTTGTGAGATCCATGAACCTTTCCAGTAATGTTAGATAAAGCTTGTCAGCATATTTAACAAATGTGAGCTTGCCGTGAATGAGCATAAAGTTTGTAGGAGATGCAATAGCTGTCTCAATCTTTTCCTTCTACTTCGGTATATGTACAAACGGTGACGCCGGAATTGGCTCCTCTAAAATGATATATTTTCACCAACATGTGAAAGATGGTAGATGTTTAGATTTCTTAACTATTTTTTTCGGTGCGTATAGAAAAATGTATGATAGAAAATGTCAACCCCTCAAATTAATCTCATTTATCTTGATAGATTGGTCTCCATAATTGAGATATCTTGATTTACCGGAAAAATTGAGATACTCTTTCGAAGAATAGATGATAAGATACGCTTTGTTGGGAAAATGAAGGTGGATGATGATTACATATCAAAGTGAGCATTGGATGAGGGTCTTTCGTGAGTCATCTCTTTTTGGTAGAGACTGGAAAGGGATTTACGATTATGTGAGTTCATCATTGGAAATATGTATGTTAAAAGTTAAAATCTAAACATCCATATGATTAAGGGATCCGCGGACACCTATAACTTCGAGATCTTTACCAACGGAAAAAGCTGAACGATGTTGTCATTCATCATGCAAAGATTGGACGATTAGTCGAAGTATTGGGAATCCTGCGGATGGTGAAATGCAGCTATGGGTTGATCGGTAAGAGGGCAATTTCTAATTTCATAGATTGTGGCACCAGGGCACTAACAATTTCTAGGTGGGAACGATATCCGTTACGTGGGGACGTATGGTTCGTGTCACATATACCCATCACTGGCTTTGACAAGGAACAAACTACACTGTATTAGCATATCCATTGGGGATTTCCTTACATTTTTCTTAGGCTGAGTTTGGTGTAACAAACTTTGTTACTCTTGGCAACTATAGGAGTCGGCATATTGTAGTGAACAACATTTGGAGGAGGTTTAGGGATAGCTTTTTTTATATTTTTTCTGGTTGGGTCCACACTCTTCAGTGACAAGAGTGCATTCACCGTAAAAGTTGCATGTTTAGAGCATCTCCAATGGGAGAGTTAATCTTGGTTGCTTGAGTTACTTTTTGTGGGCTCAAATTGTCACGTTGCATTTAAGCAAACTCTAAACAATCTCAATGAATTCTACTCCAATGGTAACTACAATAAGTAACTCATACTTGACCCCACAAATTTGTATCTTCACTTAATTTTGATTCAATTTAAATTTTAATTCAATTACTTTATTAATAAGTAAAAAAAATCATAAATTAAATAAATGATACGTACATAAAAAAATTGAATAAATTAATTTTTTATAACAAACAAAAACGACGAGCAATACATATAAATGAAAAATACATAACGACGAGAAATACATAAAGAAAAAGGTTAACATGGCTTTTCACCCCTGTAATATATGTCATTTCCAGTTTGATTTGCATCCTCGTAAAAAAAAAATTCTCCAAAATACCCTCCTCCCCCATCCAACTCAGCAAATTCACTTACGTGGCGCTGATTTGGCATTTTTTTTTTAATTGGCCACGTGTAAAACAACATTTCCACATCATATTTTTTTAAAAAATTATTTGAAAATTAATTTTAAAAAATAAAAAAATCCAAAAAATCATAAAAATATTCAGATTTTTTTCCAAAAATAAAAAAAAATCAGAGAAAATATTAAGATTTTTCCGAAATATAAAAAAACAGAAAAATAGTCAGATTTTTTCCAAAAATTTTAAAAATCGAAAAAAATTAAGATTTTTTTTTCTAAAATAAAAAACATTAAGATAAATCAGAAAATATAATCAGATTTTTTTCAAAACTAAAAAGATTTTAAAAAATTCTGGAATTTCAATTTAAAAATACAAAAAAAATCAAGAAAAGGTCATATTTTTTTTAAAAAAAAAAGTAAAAAAATTTAATTTTTAAAAATCTGGATACCAATTTAGAAAAAATTCAGATTTTTTATTTGAAAATTTTATTAAAATTCTTAAAAAAAGTGGTCAGAATTTTTTTAAAAAAAAATCAGGAAAAACAATTTAATTTCTAAAAATCTGGATACTAATTTAGAAAAAATTCAGATTTTTTATTCGAAAATTTTATTAAAATTCCTGAATTTTTTTCTAATTTTTACAATTTTTTTATTATAGCCCCAAAATGGATTTTTGTTAGAATCATTAGCCAAAATCGTAAAATCTTCATAATTTTGTAAAAATAATGATTTTTTTTTTCAATATTTTAATTTCGAAAAAGATTTTATAAAAATTCTGGAATAATATTTTCGAAAAAACAATCTGAATTTTATTTAAATTTGTATCCAGATTTTTAAAAATTAAAATTTTTTTCTATAGAAAATATTTTAAAATTTTTTTTTCAAAAATTTGCTTTTTTTGTATTTTAAAAATTAAATTCCAGAATTTTTTAAAATCTTTTTAATTTCGAAAAAAATCTGATTGTATTTTTTAAATTTAAAAAAAAATCTTATAGTATTTTTCTTTTTTTTTTTAATTTTTGAAAAAAAATTTGGCAAATTTTTTTTTTTTATTTTCAAAAAATAATTTTCAAATTTTTTAAAAAATTTAATAATAAATCTGATGTGGCCAATTAAAAAATAAATAAAAATAAAAAACAAAGTCAGCTCCACATAAGCGAATTTGGTGAGTTGGACAGGGGAGGGGGTTTTCTGGATTTTTTATTTTTTACGAGATTGCAAATCAAACCGAAAATTTTATATGGGCGAAAACCAAAAATGACATATATTACAGGGGTGAAAAACACTATTAACCCTAAAGAAAACAAATAACAAAGATGTTAAATACAAACAAGGAGAAATATATAAATTAATTAGTGTCGTTCTCGCGTCCAAAACGTTCCCAAATATGCTCCACCAAATCGGCTTGAAGTTGACGATGAATTTGTTTCTCTTGAATATGTGCTCTCCTTTGCACGTATGTTTCTAAAAAGTGAGGATGCGGACCATTAGATACTTCAATTGATGAAATGTCATTATCGACATGATCGTAATCAAAGTTACCATCATACGTGTCACGTTCGTGTTCGACGATCATGTTATGCATTATGATGCATGCATACATGATATGTTTCATTGTGTTCACATGTCAAGAACGTGATGGACCGCGTACAATTGCGAAACGATTTTGAAGCACTCCAAATGCTCATTCCACATCTTTTCTTACTGATTCTTGTTGTTTGGCAAATAATTGTCTCTTTTCTCCTTGGGGCATTGGAATCGTTTTGACAAATGTAGCCCATTCAAAATAAATACCATCAACTAGATAATACCCTATATTATAAGGGGTAGTATTCACTGTGTATTGTACATTGGGTTCTACTTTAAAACATTAATGTCATTATTTGAGTCCGGAGTACCAAAAAAAACATGCCAAATCTACAAGTCATATGATACAACTGCCTTAAGCATGACCGTTGGTTTTCCATGACAGAAACCCATTCGCTTTTCCTAGAAAAATTCATCTCACATGTAATCTAAAACTCAATGATTCCTTCTAAACAATTCCGCTCACTCACGCATGCAATACATCTTTCAAATTCTTTATCTTCTTTGTTTCTTCCTTCTAAAATCTCAGTTGTATTCCTTCTTTCTCATAAAAATTGAGCTCACATGCAATCCATCAATTAATAAAGATTCAATTTTTATTGTACTTGATTGATTTTTTATTTTTTATTTTTTTTGGGGATAAATTGTTGTTTTCATTTTTACTTTTTTTTTCTGAATAATTTGAGTTTGATTTTATTTGGGACTGCATTTTTCTAGTTAGTTTTTTATAATTGATTCTGAATTTTTTTCCCATCTAATTAGTTCAGATTTGCAATAAAATAAAGATTTTATTGTTAAGTTCCCTGACTTCATGGTGCCTTCTTGAAGTCACATCCCTTATTTTTAAGCAACTTGATATGCCATGTCATCACACTCCAATGGTAAAGTATAATAAGGCACGGGACTTAAGACAATGGGAACTCATAAATTCCCAGCATTGGAGATGCCCTTGCACTGTGGTTGGAAGGAGAGAGTTAGGGACGAGAGAAGTATGAGAGAGAGAGATTGCAAAGAAATAAGCAATTTTTTGTGTTTGGCAGTGCAGTGAGATGCTGAAGAGAGAAAGGATATATGTGGTCCCTACCACTTTTTGCTTTCTTCTCACATGAGCGAAGAAAGAAGAGAGAAACATATAATTTTCTGCACTTTCCATATATACCCTTATTCTTAGGTATTGTTTCTTCACTACACTGATGGTTGAAGTTCCTTGGAGACATGGTTGTCATATTGTGGTTTTTTGAGTTAAGATATATTTTTATTGGCTTGTGCCCAAATTAAAAACAAAAATGTTTAAAAAAAATGAAGTAAATTGTTTAATTGATAGTGAAAAACCAAAAGTTTTTTTTTTT
>Ga0228711_1000925_pt1 | contig 40472 bp, 27 predicted proteins | sample MedpolnodulmetaG_2_FD_177996 | JGI IMG/M metagenome (GOLD analysis project Ga0228711, IMG submission 177996) | Root nodule microbial communities from Medicago polymorpha collected in Santa Monica, California, United States - brown nodules | ecosystem: Host-associated > Plants > Roots > Nodule...
AAAAAAAAAAAAGAAATAAATGTAATTATATTGGAGACATTATTCAATGATAATATAAATATTGACTAGAAGACTATCCTTAGTATTTGGTAAGAGTGAAAAGTGCAAGTGCATGATGCTTAACCAACAAGAAGTAAAAAATGTTAAGATGAAATATCTGGAAGATTAACAAAAACGGTGAAGTTAGCCGAGCGTGAGAGTTGTAGAGTTAGAATATATAGAGTGACAGTTTTGAGTTTGGAGCAGTAGTTAATTGAATTGAATAGAATACTAGTAGCAGTAGGTATCTCTATCGGAGGAGGAGAAACAAAATGGAGTTTCAGAATCAGCACCGTAACAACAACAACAACAACAATTCATCATCACCACAATGTTCCTCCAATTCCAACTCATCCTCCTCCGTAACCACCACCACCGCCACCAACAACAACAACCCTAACAGAATCACCAACACCAACGAAGCAATGCACTCATGGTGGGAATCCGTTTCCAAAGCCCGTTCCCGAATCCACTCCCTCTCTTCAATCCTTCCTACCCACACCTCCACTCTCTCTCCTCTCGCCGACTCCGAACGCCCCGCTCTCTCTCTACTCTCCTCCCCCACCGCTTACTCCGCCCTCTCCTCTTCCCTCTCCGGTTCCCACTCCGATCCCCTCTGTCACTGGCTTTACGATACTTTCCTCTCCTCCGATTCTCACCTCCGTCTCGTTGTCCTCTCCTTCCTCCCTCTTCTCTCCGGTCTCTACCTCTCCCGTGTCCATTCCTCCGATCCACCTTCCCTCGCCGGTTTCGAAGCTGTCCTCTTAGCTCTCTACTCCGCCGAAACCAAATCGCGTTCTGGTAAACCTCTTCTTGTTACTATCCCTGATCTATCTGTTCCTTCAATTTACCATTCACCCCTCCGTAAATCTTCTTCTCCAAACCCTAACCCCTCTGTTGGTGTAATTTCACCTCCTCTTGAACCTCACCTTGCTGTCAAATCCACTAAACGCGCCTCCATCGTTGGCGTTGCTCTTCATTCTTACTTCTCTCAGATCTCACATATGCCTTCCTGGTCCAAGCTTGAATTTTGCAGATTTGCCGCCGGTTGGGCCGGTCAGGATTGCCCCTGCCGGAGAGAATTCGATCAAATCGAAAACCTCAACAACACTCTAGCTTTAAGTAATGGTAATGGTAATAGCAATGGTGATGGTGAGAGTGTGGTTGAGATTGAGGAGGTTGCAGAAAACATGAGAAATTTGGAGATTCATCATGATCCTGAATGTGATGAATCTCCAAAGGGAATTGCGAAAGGGGAAAGAATTCCTTTACCTTGGGAGATACTTCAACCTACATTGAGAATTCTAGGACATTGTTTGATGGGTCCATTGATATCTCATGAGGTGAAAGATGCTGCTTCTTTTGCTGTTAGGTGTTTGTATGCAAGAGCTTCTCATGATTTGGTGCCTCAAGCAATACTTGCTACAAGGAGTCTCATTCAGCTTGATAACAGGACTAGGGATGCTGTTACTCCAGCTTCTGCTGTTGCTTCAAATGTCAACACACCTACCAAGGCCAAGAAACCTGAAATACTTCTCGTTTCGAAGTGATTGTTATATGATAAGATAACCCTTGCTGTATCTCTGCATAGTATATGGGTAGTAGCATTTCAATATCTATTCTAACTTTAAAGTTTATACTCTAGCTGTAAACATAGTTCCTGTTTGAATTATAGATTCTTTATAGCTGTGGGTTGTTGCCCCTTAGTTATGTTGTTTTAGGTTTGTGTATATTTTTTCCCGGTTGATTTGTTGTCTGTTTTAACTTTGTTTCTCGGTAAAATTATCACGTTTGGTGTGAATCATTGTGCTATTGTTTGATTGTAATAAGAGTGAATTTGCTACTCATGTGTGGTGTGAATCATTGTTGTACTTTAGCTCTAAAGATTGAGGTGTTCTTTGAGTTATAATTTGCTTGCTGGTTGTTTTGCCGGTGCGTTTGGTTTCTCTACATTTTAGCTGTCAGCTTCGGTTGTTTTGGTTTTCTTACATTTGTAATATTTTTGTGAATGCATTTAATATTATTGCATCCATGTTGATAATATTCCCCGCAAAATCCATATCCCATGTTATCTATGTGATTTTGTATGCCTGACTGAAGTATCAATTTTTTGCTTTGGTAAAATTTGTCCCGGGACATGTTCTACTCGGCTTTGTGTCGGTTAGAATCTAAACCAAACACACTATAAGTGATGAGATTGGTTGACTACTTAATTTAATGCTGATTTTTGCAAACCAAATTATCCTCGCAAGTTATTTTCTCATCATTTCGAATCTCTATTGGTGATGATGGTGAGAACTAGTGACAAGAGAGCCACGTTATCATAGTTTCATATGTTTGCGCCATTTCTCTTGTTTTTGTTGATACCACGTGAAATGTTAAAGGTTTTATCAAAGATGTTTATAACTAGAACTTTGGATGATGGGGTTTGGTCATGATATTGAATTAACTTAAATTTCAAATTGGAAGCTTTACATTTTGATGTATGAAATGGTTGTGTGCAACAACAATAGTACACTAGGGTCTTCTTTAGTATATTACCAACTTGAACATTGTGTCCTGAATGTGTGTATTTGTCTCAAGTCTGTTTAGTGGTGTTAAGATACGAAAAATGCAATGTCATCATCATATTTACTCTTATATAACATGTCCCTCTGTTTGATGTAAAACTAAGATATAGTTGGTTGGTCTTATTATATGTATGTTCGGCTGTTGAACATGAGTTGTTTGTTTGCAAAGAAGGGTTTATCCAATGTTTGTTGCTGGCTGAAGCTTGGAGCTCAATGGCTGTAATGAAGCTATTGACCTTGGTTTTTTTTGTGCATTCTATGTCATTAGAAACAATGATGGGAAGGGAATTAGGACACATATATTAGACACTTAAATGTGTCTGTTTTCAGCAGTAGAAATTTGTTGAAATTTTAAAGATTAACATTTAGGAGAACTATGGTCTGCAGTAGAAATTTTAAAGATTGACGTTTAGGAGAACTATGGTCTGCCTTCTTATAATGATTTGTACTAAAGATCAATTATGGGTTGTGGAACATCATAAAGCATTTTTCCCTTACATGGCTTTGGACTGTCATGAAATATTCACCCTGTTAGTTGGCTAAAGCTTCATGATCCTAAGCCACATTCTGCTCGAGATGCGTATTGCCTCATGGCCCATGTATATCATCTTTGGCCCATTATTCCTTTTCTCGGTCTGTTATCATTGTCCTCATAACGGCACCATATGATAAACCATTGGGACATTTGAGATAGTTTCATCCGTGAACCTTTTGGTAACAAACACGAACCAAGTAATCGAGGAGAACTGCCTGGGAACAGCTAAAGGTGGTTACAAGCCTGGCATAAAAGAGGAAGGGGCCAAGCATTTTTCCCTTACATGGCTCGAAGATGTAGGCAACTCATTGTTAAAAAACACAAACGCCTAATCTCGAGGTAACACATCATCGGCGGAGGTCATTAATATTCCATACCAGAACAGCTTGGATAGAAGACAACACAACGAAATCTTTTCCCACTAGATGGAGTTGTATATGTGGATCAAATGATGTCATTGAGTTCTATAACCCGGTGGTTCAAAATGCCGCTTTGATTTAAATCCTTTTAAATTGGGCTATACTCTGGGAAAATACTTTGGCTGTTGTTATCTCCAGAGAGCTTGGAAGAAAAACCAAATCAGGCTGCAGTGTAGCTACCAGTAATGAAACCAACCATATTACATTTTCTTATGCAGCAATGTAGCTACCGGTAAACTAGCATAGCAGTGTACCACCTCTAACAACATGTTTCACCCCAGGCATCGCTATCGTAAACGACTGCCTCATAATACTACATGTCGAATTCAGGTTCTTTAATTGAGAAACCTCATTCATAAATCATATGAAATAATTCATCAATTTAGTTCTAAAGTATATAAAAATCCATCAATTTAGTCTTTTGACGTCTTACTAGTACGGACTAAAATGACCGATTTTATATAGTTTAGAACTACTTGGTCTATTTATGTAGTTTAGATTTAGATGCTAAATTGAAGGCTCGTGTACTTGGAAATTTGATTGGCTATTTATTCATCATACAATCATTTAAGAAAGGTGAACATTTCTATCTCTCTTAGTAATTGAGAAACCTCATTTATAAACTAAATGATTAATAGAAGATACATTCAAGAACTCTACTAACTAATGAAATATATGCAATTTGAGGATCAAAATGATTAAAGAATGAATGGGACAATGACCAAAATAATTGCTTACTCGTACAATAACAAGAGATCGCATAAGGATACAATTCTGATATTTTGAAAACATAGCAGGCTGACTTCAAAATCCTCACAAACAAACAACTAACTTCTGCACTCAAAGAGCTTGCAATAAAGAAGACCAGTTCGATCCCCTCCATTTTAGAACAGGTGCATGTTTTAATCCACAGGACAATAAAATGTTCCCCTGCCTCAATTGGCAATGTATATAGCTAGTCCCTGCATACGTAGCGGGCCCTGTCAAATATAAGATTCTAGCTATAGTTAATGAGTTGCATGTATTGGTCTATTCAGGGCTCTACCAAGTTTTCTCTAAGCATGTTAGTTTGAGTGTACCTACAAAATATGCAACGTGATATATGGTCTACAATGCTCAGTTGTAATCAAGTGTTGACATACTACGGCAAAGATCTGATTTCGATTGCAACAAGTAGGCCACACCTTCTAGCTATTTTGTCACCATTACATAGCCAATGTTTGGTTGTGCATCCGGAGGGTGGTTACCGTGAATTTTATGAAACTAGTGTAAATTAGAGTTTCTTCGTAGATGTGGTTTGTTAGCTAGCCAACGTAGAAACAAATAGATTAAGCAAGTAGCTTTTGATTTTAGAATTGATTTTCGCACAAATTAGTTCACCTTATTATTACATGAATGCATCTAAACACAAACCATTTTTAGTTAAAATTATTTTTAACCAAAATCAATTATCTCCACCCCAAACTAAACAGACGCTAGTAGGCTCTCAATAAAATCAACCTAGTTGGCCCTTCAATAAATTAGTCAAGCTCTGCCACTGATTTTGCATCAAGGCCTCACCGACTTGAAGGCACAAATTCACCTCAATGAAGAATACTATTTAAAATTACTGAATTCATTAAACTGTTTAAAAAGAGATGCAGAATTCATATAGAGAGCCAACAGCTACATGTTAAATTGTTACTACTCCACAAAACATGTAACTGACATTGATTAAGGAGACAACGAAATGATAGAGTATAAGGTAACGTAATGAAGTACAGTACTACTTTTCCTCCCACCCTCTCATGCATGCAATGTAGTTCATGATAAGAAAAAGCTTTATGAGTTATTATGTCATTGAGTCAGCATTGGGTACAAAATTCTAGTCCACCAAGAGAGGACAAACAAGGGAAGCTTTGTTTGAACATGAGAAAGAGAGAGGACAAAGAGCTTTCTGTTGAAGAGAGGGTGGGGGGTTACAGCGTACGGAAACTGATAATATTTACTGTGAAAGTTAAAACGACCAAACATTGATTCGCATCATGTCACTTTGTACTTGTCATTTGGATCCGTTCTGAATAATAACATGTATTATTTAGTGTATATTTGATTCCACCGTGATACCAAATATATCAACCTAATTTAAAGTCATAGTAAAAGTGGTTTAAAAACCAAGAGACAGAAATGTCAAAGCCTGGCCAGTGGATTCACTGTGTGACCATTGGCCATGCAATTTTCAAGTTGAGCATTGATAAATAATGAAATGCTGCAAAATTAAACCAGATCTTTAAATTTACTGTCCAATACATTGCATGAGCATGGATTTGTTTAGCGTGTGTTTGTTTTTGTTGATTTTGGAGTTTTCACGGTGGATACCCACCAAATGTACGTTTTTTCTAACTCTTTAAATTAGAGTTTAAATTAGAGTTTTTGTGTTCTCAAGTTGGAACGGTTGTCTTGGCACGCGAAAATGAAGAGCACAAAGTTATGTATCCAAATAGATATTTAACTTATGTTTGATATCATCATTGATATGTCAGAATCACGATAATCTACCGTGATTTACAAAAGCTACACTCCGTAGCTTCTGCAAAGTCATGATGAGTCATCGTAATTCTAACATACCCACTCTAATACTAAACACACACTTAATAAGTTCAAACCTAAATGCGGGAGGAAGAACGGTGTGACCCTTTTATTATATCTGATCCATTTATGCTTTAGCAAATTACATCTTTCAATTTTGTCTATTTACTTATACCCTATATATGTTATATTCATTTTCCCTTTGTTACAATTCATCCTCAATCTCTATAGGATGTATATTTAGTCGAATGAGCCAATCTTCCACGACATAACAAACTAATTTTCAAATTTCTACAAGAAAAATTGTTCATATTTAGGGATTGACTGTGTCTTACCTGTAAAAGGAACTTATGAATAAGAAGGAAAAAGGAAACTCTTTAAGGGGACTACAACCCTTTTTTGAAGGGGAACTACATTATCTATAGGGGGTTAGAATTATCCGTAATGAGTTGATAAAAGACAAATGAATAATTTTGTATGTTAGTCTCAATTCAACTTGTAAATGATCAAATTGTAAGACTAGATATCAGTGGTGTCCTATGTTGGAACCTGCGATTTTTCATTTAGAGTGGTATTTATCACTCTATCAAACAAAAAATATATTATCCTCATGATTTTAACTCAGTTGGTAGAGATAATGTATATTATATATACAAGATCTGAGTTTGAATCCCCGCAAAAAATACTAATAATAATAAAGACCTGATATTCTACCTCTCTTAAATTTTTCGTATAGTTTTAGTTATAAATTATTTTATATTTGTAATATTTTTGTCTTTTATTCTCTCTCTTTTCTTTTTTTTTTACATATTCTTCTCTTTTATTCATGAGATAGAGAGCGTTAACAAATATGTTAGCAAGGACGGTAAAAAAATACGGATAGATTCCGCTAGGAGAAATGATATTTGAACAACAATTTTGACAATTTTTGTTACAATTTTCTCTCTCATACTCACATTATTTTTTTACTTTCTCTCTCTATTGTTTTGATTTTTATGTCAATGCATCATTTTTTTTTTTAAAATTCTGATTACCACAAAAGTTACACTGCTAAGTAAAAGTTAAAAGAGTAAGCCTTAAATGGAATATAGCAAAAACTACTAATGGGTACACCCACCTGTCACAGCATATATAGGTTTGAAGGGTCAGGACACCTGTGACTCCAAAGATCCCTTCACTGTAAGGGTAACCTACCCTTCCTCATTTCTCTTCATATATAGCTTTAGAGGCAAACACCCGTAACAAACTAACTCACCCTGAAATAACCTAAGAAAAAATTCAATCTTTTTTCTTCTCCACTCCTCAATCCAGTTATGGGAGATGGTATCGCAATTCAAAGCACAAACAATTCAAACAAGAGCAATAAGGATAAGAAGAAGAAGAAGAAGAATAAGAACAGAGGTGGAAGCAAGAAGAAGATGACCCATGAACAAGTTTTGGCTTTTAAATTTGTAACTGAATGGGTTTCATTGAATAACCCTTCTTCTTTCGCTACTTCATCTCTTGTTGATGATTTTGGGGTGCAGAAGCCTGTGGGAAAAAATGGTGACAGGATTGTGTTTGATTTGCACTGTCACTCTAAATGTAGTGATGGCTTTTTGTCTCCTTCCAAGGTTGTTGAGAGAGCTCACATCAATGGCGTAAGTTTTAACTATGTTTTGTTTTTCTTAGATTTGTTTTTGTTCGAATTATTTAAGGTATGTTGTTCATAGTCCAAATAAAACAAAAAACTGTACTGAGATTTAAGTAGCATGAGCTTGAACACTTAAAATCATGGTTAATTTAGGACGTTTAAAATTGTGGTTAATTGTATTCAGAGGATGATTAATGAATTGCAACACCTTGTTATATTCATTACATATTTGAAATGAGTTATAATCTAAATTACGATTGAATTTTGATTTTGATGTCAAATTGTGTGTCAAAATACCACAACTCTTTGAAATATGTGGATCATTTTATGATTATGGCTATTATTTTTTAAGGATAATGAAGTCAATTTAAGGATGGTGTGGCTGGTAGGAAGTTAATTGTATTGTAGAGGCCTCTAAAATAAGTGGAAGTGGAATTTATTGCATTTTCCAATGAATTCTAATAGATGCTTGTCTAAGGCATTGGTTTTGAATAGAATTGATTTCCTTTGTAGTTTAGGCTCATTTTTTAAAATTTGATACCATTTGCTCATAACAGGTGAAAGTTCTTGCTCTGACAGATCATGACACTATGGCAGGCATCCCCGAGGCTGTAGAATCGGCTCGTAAGTATGGCATTAAGATAATCCCAGGTGTTGAAGTTAGTACAATATTTTATCCAAGGTAATTTTCAAACTTAAGATTCTTGATGCTTGTTAATTGAATTGGCACTTAGGTTAACTTGTGCTGCCTCTCACTAGAGAGGGGGAAAGTGGAAATTTATAAACTATAATTGTCTAAAGTGCATGTTTGGTTCTATGGGGATAAAAAATTATTTTGAATAAATTGATTCTGGTAAAAGTGAGTTGAATGTAACGTGGTTTATGTTTGAATACATTTACATAAAAGTAGGTTGAACGATAAATTTGAGGTTAAAATTCAATTGTAGAGGCAAAAGCTTCAAATTCTAATTTCAAGTTAGAATGAATTATGAAGGCAAAACCAATTCTACTTACCTCCTCGAAAAGTGGAACCAAGCATACACGAAATCAATTGCATTTGAAGTCCTTTTTTTTCTCTCCATTGGTTCTGATGTTTTCCCATCTACTGGCAGTGGCGGAGACACTGAAGCAGAGGAACCTGTTCACATTTTAGCATATTACAGCAGTATTGGACCATCAAAGTTTGAGGAGCTAGATAAGTTTTTGTCAAACATACGGGACGGACGTTATCTTCGAGCAAAGAACATGGTCTTAAAGCTTAACAAGCTAAAAATGGCTCTTAAATGGGAGCATGTTTGTAGGATTGCAGGCAGTGGAACTGCTCCCGGAAGGCTCCATGTAGCCCGTGCTATGGTTGAAGCAGGTTATGTTGAAAATCTCAAACAAGCCTTTGCTCGATATCTTTTTGATGGGGGACCTGCTTACTCCAAGTAATATTGCATTGCCTTCACTTGTTGATTGCTAGCTACTATTTGTGTAGTTAAGGAAAATGATTAAGCATCTTGTATTTTTAGGGGAAGTGAACCTGTGGTGGAGGAAGCAATAAAAATGATTTGTGATACCGGGGGTGTTGCTGTTCTGGCTCATCCATGGGCATTAAAAAATCCTGTTGCCATTATTAGGAGGTTGAAAGAAGCTGGCCTTCATGGGATGGAGGTCTACAAAAGTGATGGAAGGCTTGCAGGTATGTGAATTTTCTCATTTGTTTAATCATCAAAATTATGTTATAGTTTTTACAATTATCGTCTCATAAAACCAAAACTAAGGTGAATCTACTTTGTCAATTGTCATACAAGGTTGAATATAATTTATGCAGTATTCAGAAGAGTGCACAGCATGCTCATTTCTACTACTTGTACTAATCAAATGTAATGTTATCAAATCACCAAGCTAATTTTTAAATAGTGAAACATAAATTGCCTCAAATTGTAAGATTTAGTGAGAATGAAAAATAACTTGAAATATAACAAGTGAAGTGATGCATAGTGTTCGATATAATAGTTTTAAACCCGGAATTGACAAAACAGCTTAGCGACAATCGTCACTAAACAAAATTGTGTCATAAGTCATATTTTTTAGTCTTGCAATTAACTTATATATAGAAGCTAGTGAGTATAATACCCATAACACTTGCATAATAACCAAGCGAACTCACAAGTCATTATTCTGTGTGTTCCTTTTGTGGACATTGGATGATAATTAGATTTGATGGGATATATATATTGTGAAGAACAGTAATACAGTACAATGTTCTATGAGTAACACCATTATTTGCCTTCTGATCCAACATAAATAGACTGTATGAAGCTTAGGCTTAGTGGTTGACCATATATGAAATCACACTGATTCATGGTATTTCACACAATTAAATGCCATCTTCTATTCATCCCATGATATGAATGCTTCTTGCCTAATCCATGATATGAATGCTTCTTGCCTAATCATATTAGTGAAGCGATAACATTCAACACTTGGAATAAGGGTTTAAGTAGGGGTTGTAGTAATGGTTACACTTGCGTTGTGATCTTTGATATTGCAATGAAACGCATATACAATAACATCCGGTTTTGGAACATAAAAAAACCGTTATATTGCGGACAAACTCATCACTACCGTCAACTTGGGCTAGCTGGTGAGATAGAGGCTAACCCTGTCTAGTCATAAAATGAACAATATGCACAACAAAAGCATTCATCTATGACCGAATACTGCCAACTACAATTCATCATGTGGTCACAATTGTGTAATAGGAAATTATTCACAAATAGACGTAAAATCAATCATGGTTTTAATTTTGATCTTGCTTGTTAATTTTTGGTATGCAGCATATAGTGACCTGGCTGATGCCTACGGCCTTTTGAAAATTGGAGGGTCAGACTATCATGGAAGAGGAGGACACCATGAATCTGAACTGGGAAGTGTAAACCTTCCGGTACTAGTTTTGCATGACTTTCTTAAGGTAGCTAGACCTATATGGTGCAATGCTATAAGGGAATTATTGGAGTGTTATGCTGAGGAACCGTCTAATACTAACCTAGAAACAATTACAAGGTTTGGGAGAACCCGCATTTTTAAGGGAGGTTCACCCTTGTATTGTGGAAAGGATTTGATTGATCATTGTTTACCTCTTTGGTTAAGTAGCCAAGAGATGGAAAATGAAGAGTTTGAGGCTACCAAGTTGAAGCTTTCCAACGTTTCTACTAGTCAGGGAGGAACTCCGGTTCTCATCGAGACTTAAAAGTTGTGTATTGTATTCTATAATACAATTTTGTTAATCATTTGCAGTATTTTTGTTTCCAAATTTATTGTTAAATTTGTTGGTCAAGTTTTTAGTGTCTTCTTTTTTTTTTCCCTTTTAAATATTACTTCGGTCATTGAGTCAACATTTATGATATTATTGTGGTATCTTATATAATTGATTGTTTTCTACACATTTGGCGGAAAACATTATGTACAAACTTTCACGATCTAAGTTTTGGCGAGTGAATTCATAATAATAATTTACGTTCTTGTCTATGAGGTGTCAACTCAACGCTAAAAGTTTGATCTTATAAATTTAAGGAAACTGCGTTCAAATCTCCTTGTAGATGGGTGTAAAATAACCAATACTATTTATGATATTGATATTCCATATTGTTGATATTTATAGTGGAACTGTAAGTGAATATTATTTTAGTTTTAGAATTTATGAGTTAATCAATTTACTCATTCAAATTTGTAAAATAGCAGCTTACTCTCAATTCAGTCCACCCACTAGGGATGACAATGGGTAGAGTACTGCTCATCCCTGTATCCATTTGAGTAAATCTGAATAGTACAAATCAAAATACTCCACTTTATGTGCATATTTGGTTTCTACTAACAATAGGGGTGACATCCAGTCACAAGAGTGTTGAATGACATGTCTTGGTAAATTTTCTTACGTTCCATCTTTAATTTTCACTGTCGAAAATGTGGAATGTAGGTTCGCAACACAGAAAACATTCACCACACTTAAATATGAATTTTTTTTTTTTTTTATTCACCACCCAGAAATGTTCTATCTTTTTTTTAGGGGCATCTTTTTATTTTTATTCACCACACAAAAATGTGATTTTTTTTTTTATAATTCACTGTCGAACAGAGAATTATAATTTATTTTTATTCAAGATAACGCAACAAAAACGTGAAATATTATTTGATGACAACGCAAAGGAGTTCTAGAGTGTGTATAAATTACCCCTAAAAAAATGTGAATAAATTAATCTCTTAGATATATGTTTAAATTTATTTAATATTTAAAACTTTACATATTAATCAAAACTTGGGAACCAAGGATGTGGTCACTCTCTAAAAAAAAAAAACAGATGTGGCACTCTAGTAAGAGCATGAACAACCTCTTTCTTTGTCTTCGAACAAACTCGGACATGAATGTTTATGTAAAAAACAAATATTGATAAAACTCTACCATTACACTGTTAACTTTGAAAATTCAATTGATAATAACTTACACTCTGTTAACTTTGAAAATTTAATAAACAAGATAGGAAAGAAACCAAAATATTTAGATTTTAACTTGAAGGCTTCAAATTCTTCAAAATACATGAAAATGGCTAGAGCTCTCTATATCTTCAAGATCCAAAAAATACAAATTCATTAATCAACTGAATCTACAGCTCGGCTTAATCATGGTGTTATATGAAACGCGTATGCACTGACCAACCAAGTACAAGTCATGAGCAGATTCAACTCGGACATTAGAGCACCGATGTAGGAAGGATAGTGTGACCTGACCCCATCATCTATATTTTCCGATCTCCATCTTCTTCTTTATTGTTTTCTGACCGTAATAAATTGATGAATCCACTATTCCAGCAATTGTGAATATACCTATGCAGAGAAATTGAAATCCGTTTTTAATCAGTTGCATGAGGCAAAAAATTGATGTCCCAAATGTATAGAAATGAATGTACAATAGTACAAGTGTATGATTTACCTCCGATGATTGCACAAATATTGGTCAAGAAATGTAAAAATGGAATATGTTCCTCTTTAAAGTTGACCTGCAACATTAAACACGTTGATTTATGAAGTGATCAAATAACAAAAGTCTACTTTTTCTACAAAGTGAAGAACAATATACATAAGTATTGATTATTTATCAAGTGATCAAATAACAACAGTCCTCTTTTTCTACAAATTAAATAAAAAATACAAAATTTAAGCTCTAAAGTTAAAATTTATTAAGATTTGATGCAAGCATTGATTTTGAATTTGATTACAATATTTCTCAAATTTACTTTGTTCAATAAAAGAGATAAAAAAAAAATACCAAAACTCCATCCAAAGTGTATAGTCATGGCAGTTATAATCATGTTATTGTCCTTGATTGAATTTTCTTTTCCTATCCCCCATCTCTAATAACAATTTTTAAATTAGAAAAATATACAAAATGCAAACAGAGCCCAAATGTCATAGGATGAATGAAATGAAATAATTTAACATGCAGGAGTTCGTGACAGCAAAATCAGGCAAGAAAAGCAGAGAATCAACCAATCATGCAAATTATGTTCACAAAATGTGGCAATCAACAATTCCCTAACCAAGGAAATATTGAGAAGGTAATATCTTATGGAAAGACTAAGACCATTAATGTTGTGCCTGGCTGCAACAAACTGACATGTAAAAACACATACTAAGCGTTACCAAGGGAAGAAGCAAAACACTTCACAGCATTTTTATTCAGTTTAGCTGCAAAAAAAAAGAAGTACTCTTACCTTTATTGGAGATATGTCATAGAAGAAGAAAACTCCCGGAACTGCAGCACCCAGTTCTGAACTCTTGAAATGCTCGGTCACGGAATACTGTGGAATAACATTTACAATGTTACTAAGACATTATACAATGAATGACAACATGAAATGAATGTTTATGACATTTAACAATACCTGATTTGAATGTATAACACGACCTCTAATGTCCGTGTATACTGTAGGGACCACCTACAAAGCGTATATAAAAAATGCAAATGAGTGTTAACCCAGTATATTCAACAAAAAAGTAAAGAAAAGATAACAGTGCAATACCATGTAATGTAACATATTATCAGAAGTGCATCTACCAGTGGGAAAAGGGTAATGATATAAAAAAATCGATATTGTTTATATTTTCCAGAGAATAATAGTTTATGTTTTAGCTAAGATCAGTATCAAAATCATCAAGCAAAATTTCAGAATGTCATATAAAAGCTAAATATATCAACTGGATTTAATATAATTATCAAGCAATTGGGCAATGATAATAGCAGGTGAACAAATTTCAATGAGGAAAATATTTTCTGATACTACCCAAGTACCAACCTTTATGAAATATTGGTACATGCCATGATCATTTCCTTGGACCCATTTTATCCTGCAAAGCATTAGGAGAAAAGAAGAAAGACTTCAAATGGTAGGGACAAAATACAAGACAAAATAACTTTGCACTCACAGTCAAAATACATGTAATTATTAACAGTTTCCTATTTCTGCAAAAGTCTCACCGCAATGATTGCAGTCATAAAGTTTATTGAGAAAAACACAAGTTTCACTGTATTACTCACGTACCAAACTCAATAGTGTTAGGCGCTAGGGGTATGTTGAGAAAAACCCAAGTTCAACGTTAGCTAAATACAAGGCCTAAAGAGCTTATAAAGTATAGGTGACCCTCACATTACAAGCATATAGGCCCAATCTAATGGCTAGGCATGCAATGGGGCAGACTTTGCCTTCGAAGTCCCTGACTCCCCAAAACCATACCAACGCTCACTGAGGATCAGGAGAACACGCTCAACACGATCCTCTACTAACTACTTTTTTTCAATTTTGAGACAAGTATTAGCCCTGTTCATTGGCCCAGTTTGCCCTTCTCATTGATTTTATCCAAAAATAACACTTTCTGACAAAATATCAATAACCCATCTGTGCATGCAACCGCCAACTAGCGGCATAAAAAATCTCAGAAAGCAGAACACTGTATGTCTTCCCTTTCTAAATAAATTTTGCAATATGCTGTAAGAAGTCTTCTAAACCAGAATGCAATATTTGTCGCCTAGCATTCACATTCAGCATGGTAGATGAGTCAATTAGCTTTATGTTCAAGAATATAAGAGAGAATGGGTAGGGAAGAACAATTCAAGTGTTGTAGCTGAGTTAAAGGTTAGGTTTGGAGCCAACCATTTGAATGAAGGTTCAGCTACACCTAACTATTCATTTGAATCATTTCACAACAGATAAGTCTAAATAAGGTTAAAGAATGGCATTTGACCACACACTATCCACCAAGTAATGGCTTAGTTATCAAATATGTTAATAGTTATAGTGATTTTTCTTAAATATAAGGGAATTTTTTTAATCAAGATTTACTGATAAAGGGGAAGTACATTAGGAATACATTAGTGCCGTGAGATCCAAATTTATAAATCTCGTAACCATAAAACTTCGGGAGAAGAAAGAAAATTACCCATCAAGAGGATTAACCAATCCAGGGTAATGGTGACCAAAACTTAATTTGTTGATCTGATGGCTTATCTGCATCATACACATGCGTTGAAAATTAATTATGTGATTACAAGCAAAGGGGAAAACATAATAAATTTTTTAAAGTTTTCACATTATACATAAATAAAGCAAGAGATGTTAGAAATCCTGTTCCCTCTTACATTATAATGATTATCCTGCAAAGCAAGCAGATCAGCCAGAAAGATAGCTGACTGAAGAAAGCTTTGGCCAGTCGCAAAATGAAAATTTCCTGCCACTTTATTCACTTCAAGAGATCCATGAATATTGCATCCTTCACCTTCTTCATCCTTTACCTTTTGCACAAAACCCTCTCTTTGACACTAAAAGCAAAACCAAATTGTTAGTAAGCTAAGAATGTTAGGTTGCCAAGCTCTAAAACTGGATGATGATTTTGACAATTTACAAACTGCATACATATTGATAAATAAATGAGTCATTTATACTGATAGGAGTTAAAAACTATTTGGTTAAACGAATGAATTCAATAATTAAGATGTAAAAGAGACTTAACAATTGAACAAAACAGAAAACAGAAAAAAATCAATGAAGCAAAGCTAGTATGGAGCCTTCTCTTTGCTTCTGTTACCCTCCTCATAAACAAGCTTCAGCCACAGCATAAATAAAATGTCTACGGTCCCATAAATGCGGCATTTGAAATCACAAACAATAACAAGTATTGATTATGTAATAGAATGAGAGTGTCAAGCCAACCTGATCGATCAAATCCATATTTGTCAGTGCCCATCCCTTCTTCCTATATGCCTCACGAACTTCTTCACAATTATTACAACAGTGGTCATCTGACTGCATGAGAGAGAGTGAGCATTGACAAAAGAAATTATAAAACAATGGGAGAGTATAAGTTTCACGGAATTCAAAGTGTACAAAATAAACAGAAAATAATACAATTTACGATGCAGATTGCACAGTCAAAACGATAAAAATCAAATTGAACTTCAGCATAAATAATAGCTACTCATAAAATTCAGTAACCATAGATTCTCAAATCACACAAGACAAATACAACTATGTTAGTCAAACTAAACTTTCTAGCATCAGCATTCCAACCATGTAACTCCATGGACATTTGCATCAGCCTAATTTTGTCTACAATATATGCACATTTAACAAGATCAGTCTTGTTATAATTTATCATGTTATTACCATTGTAGCAATGAAGATAATTTCAGTGTTTAAGAGAATTAAAGAAATATTATATCCTTCTATTTTTCAACAAACCAAACACGGGAATAGTTTCTTTGGCTGTATTGGGTTGTATTACCTCTTGTATTCAATTCTTTATATAATCTATTTGCTCTTCAAAAAGAAAATAAGACATACAACTGAAAATGAATATATCAACGGCAGGAAAATTAAGGATCTACAAAGCATACTTAATGTCAAATAATTAGCTAAGAAAGTCATAAATTGCACTCCTGTTCATGTCAACATCTTTTGCAAAAGAAAACCAGGGCTTCAAAACTATAACCACAGATGAAAGTAGACAGTAGTGTGCAAAGAAACTAGGCCGTGGCCTAAAAACTGCCACGCAGAAGGAAGGTGGATAATAGTAAAAAAAAGTACTATATATCCAAATTAGTTGAATAACTCCATTCAAACAGATAAAATCACCTGAAAGTTATATTATTCGGGAGTGGTAATAATGGTACTCAAAAATCCAAATAATCACACTTATTTCTCAATAAGAAAACGAACAAAAAATATATGAAGATAAAAAAAACTCATGAAAGAATTCCATAGGTGAAAGAATTTTGAGAGATTTTATGTTTCATGTCCAAACTCCAGAGTCAATTAACACACATTTTCTTTTTAATAATAACAGTTAATTTTTTTTATTGTTTTTAACATCTTTCTTCAATGAGGCATGGGCTTTTCAGCATCGCTTGCCACAAGTAAATAAAAAAGCCTAGCATCTCAAGGGAACTTTTTGCCTTTGACTAAGAATTTCTTATAGCCAAAGCTCACCAAATTTTGTCGCTCCTTGCAATTCTTAGCAATACTCAACACTTACTGTGGTTACAAAAATCTAAGAAAACTAGACCAAATTTAAGGATAATAAACACCATCAAATGTACCTCTTCTGCACCAAAACATGAACCACAATATTTTTCATCATGTTCAAGCCTGCCACCATGTTTCTGTAAGGGCCTTTCAATCTGCAATAGGGAAAATATACAGGAAATAAAAAAAAGTAAATTTTGTATAAATGAATGTAGACCTTGGTCTTTTGGATGGCTATTGGAAAAACCAAGTCCCGTATAGGTTAAAGATAAGGCCTGACTAGAGTTTATAAAGAGTGGCAGCCCTACCTTACAAGCCAATTTTGTAAGGATAGGTTAGGCCCGGTATAACAAAAACCTAATTATGGCAAAAAAGAGTAGTACAAACATGGTAAAAAATAGGAAAAATAGATTTCAATTACTCCACCAGATCCAAAGCAAGCAACTGGTGCGTTGTAAAAGGTTGCCTGAGTATTTAAACTAACCTTTGGTGCGCCAATTCCTTCCTTTCTGGCTTCTATCACTTTACCGTTAGCATCAATTCTTTGTTTCATTATATTATGTAGCTGAAAATAGAAACAGAGTTAATTGATACAAAGCAATCAGCAATGAACCTAAAAGTATGTACATGCATCGGAACTGAAATTTTAATTGATACAATGAAATCTGAGCAATACATACTATATCATGATGCCGTTCGCCACTAATATCCATTGTGTCTAAACTGAGTATTGAACATCGAACAGCAGGAAAAGTGACATCAAACTGCATTTCAAAGGGGGAAAGGTGCAAACATATAGGATATATGAAGTTAGATGGACTATCAAAACCTTAAAAAAATTGTTTGGAAGGAAAAAACTTTGAGATAATGGACACAGTTTGGCTCAACAATAAATCACCAAACTAATAAATTTATGAGAAAATAATATTGTACAACCCATGAATCATGACCCAGACCATGGATTAGACTTGGAATATAACGAGCTTAGCAAAACTATTAACGTTGTAGTAAAAATATAACAATGATGATTACATTGATGTTTAAGGTTTCTCCCCTCGAAGTATCCACCAAAAGCTTACTCTCTGTAACAGTGTAGAGATACAATCCTGCAATCAAAAGGTAACCGATAAAGTTATTGAAGTTTGCTGAGAAAGATAACATTTATGTATATAGGCAGCAATGATTCAGAAACAAAGAAAAAAAAAGCCATGGTTAACTGTGTCTTTAAGATCACTCTCACGGGATCTGGTCTACACCTTGTACTTAAAACAGATAGTAAATAAATAACCAAAGCCATAGCAATAATGATCCCGTCCTATGGATGTGAAAATTGCAGAAAAATACGCTTGAGTGGATAAAAGGGTAACAGTAGCACTAAATTACAGCAGCACTGATCGAGTTTGATATACCCCTTGCGCCAATATTATTTAACCTGTGATCATGCTTGGATTGACGGTTGAGTCTCTCAATATCACGGTGACACTTTGATATTGTTGAATCTATAAAGTGTAGCATTTGCCAAAACTGCGGGGACTTGCCGACATCTCACCGCCAATCCAAACATGCATAACATTAATCGCAAGTTAAATAACATCTGCAAGGTGAATCAATGCACACAAATGAAGACACAACAAACAAACCTATCCTAGATGAAATCCCTTAACTATCCAGGAATTACAACATAAAACATTGAATCAAAACTCTCATTGCCTTGCAGTTGGCACATTGAATCATTAATTTCTTATAAACATATGGTAACAGCAAAGGGCGTCAATTTTCTAACATGATTGAAATAGAGAGGAAGAAATAAGCTTCAATTCAAGCCTTTTTTATTTATTTATTGTATTAAATAAGCTTCATTGAAAAACCAAAACACTTCAAATTCAGCTAAATACACAACAAAATTGCAAATTGAAACCAAAACCCACGAAAGTGATCTTAAATGATAACCACAGCCACAGCAATAATGATCCCATCCTAAATATACACAAATTGAAACCATTATCTCAACAACCCAGAAATCAAAACCTACGGAATTCAAGTAACCCCTTCTAAATTTCCAAACTTTACCAACCATGTAACAAAAAATCGTTCAAAGTTCCAAAATTTACAAAAATAAAACAAAAAATGAAAGGGATGAAAAAAGGATCGTATCATACGTAGCTCGGAAATAAAGAGGAAAAGCATGACAGCGGCGGAGACGACGGTAACGACACCTCCGGCGAGAGTGCGGTTATAAAAATCTTCATTGACTTTTGGGTATGCATCCAAATTGCGGAGCTTGTTGAAGACTTTATCCATGGTTGGTTGCGAAAAGCTTCACAAGCACCGAATTATGAGGAATACGATAACGGCGCTCCGTCGGTGACGGTGGCCGGAGAATAGAGTAGTTTGTTGAGAAAATGGAATTGGATTGGTTGAAGAATGAAGAAAGACTGAATGGAAGGAATCAAATCAAATGAAAATTAATGACCCTTTTATTCAAAGGTCAATTCAGTCAAACATGCCGTCTAAGTCTAACACCTTCTTTTTTCTTTTTTCATGACAAAAAATTACTATAAGTTACTTTGTTTGATTGGTAAAATTAGTCATTTTAATTTAGGTAAATAGAATCTCAAATTGAATTGAATGGGATTACGCCTAAATATCTTGAAGTGGATATTCAATGATTGTGTTCCACAACCATAAATAGCTTATTAACTGATGGTGATGGATTCCCCTCAAAAAAAAAAATTGATGGTGATGGAGTTAACTTTCTTTTGCACCACCAGGTAGTACATATTTTCTATTTTTTTTAAGAAATCTTTTCTGTTTGTTTTGTAAAAAAAAATAAAAATCATTCAAATGGTAGACATCCAACGAATATATATTCAAAATCGTTAAAATCAATGAATCTACGAATAAACTCACAACATTCAGATTAATAGTATATAATAGTAAAATATCTATAAATACGACAAAGTTTAGGATAGTACTTGGGTGACATTATTGACATTGATCAGTCAGAGTGTCACAATGCTTGTGAAAGAGAGAGAAACACAAGTATTGTGACATTGTGATTGGCCAATGTCATCCAACTCTATGTCACCCAAGTGCTACCCCAAAAGTTATAAACATGACTAAATTAAAGTGTCCAAAATGTACATGGCTTTGGATTCGTGACGTTTAAGATACCAAAGTCGTCGATTTAGTTGAATATGTAATAGTGGAACTAATCTTTCGATTCAAACTAAATAAACGTCGCACTTAAACAACGAAATCACGAAAGAAAGGACTAATTATAAGTGTGAAAGTCGCTTATTCTAGATCAACTTAAACAAGAATTAGTTTGTTCAAAGATCATATCTAATAAGTCATAAATGCTTTTTTGACATGGATTTGCCAAAGCTCCGGGTATTGATAAATATGATTTCACTTTTTCAAAAGTACTTAAAAAATTATAGGGGATATTGTAATCGTTCTTGTTGGTGATCTGGTTTCATGTCTAAACTTATCAACAAAGCTTATATAACTTTGATTCTTGTTGGTGAAGTCTTTTCAGAACTTTAGACACATGGTTTGTTTCTCAATGATTTGTAATGTTATCTATAAAGTTCTAATAAATAGGATGCAATGTATTTTAAGTAGCATGTGTGTGCGAATCAATAAGCTTTTGTTAAAAGAAGAATGATCTTTGATAATATTATATTAAACCATGAATTTGTCAAAAATCGTGGTGGAAAATATATTTTTTCACGAAGTATGCTGAAAATTGATTTCGAAAAGACCTATTTTTTCTCTTGAATTGCCTTATGTTAAGTATCATACACTTGAGTTGAGTTTTTCTTATAGGTTTGTAAATTTTGCTATGACCTATTGAACGGGTGAAGAAGAAAAATGAGGAGAAGAAAATTGAGTATTGTATGTCGTAAATATTAACTAGATCGCTAACCCGTGCTATCGCACGGGTCAATGATGAGTACAATATATGAGCACAATAAATTAAAAGCATGTTAAATAGAATGTAATTTAAACTTCATTACAACACCACATGAGTACTAACTAATAACATTAATTAACGAACATTCTGAAACACTTCTTTATAAACCACATTATATGCAATTTACATCTAATAATGTAGTAATGAATCTCAAGTAATGGTAAAAGCTTAAACCAATAGCACACAAACTATTAAAACCTACAACTAATTATGGTCGTGGAAGTAATCAAATGATCACGTAGGAGATAAAAAGTAAAGTCTTTCTGATATGATCTCCACACAAAGTAAACAAATAATCACATAATTTGAATCTGGCATAAAGCACCTTGAGCACACAAAATATTATTATGAACCCAACATATTAGTTGCAGTTATACTCCCAAAACATTAAGCTATGAACATGCCTTTAGAAGAAATAGTTACAATGATTATTAGGGACATTTTTTTACTGGTTCACGAATACTGTCATTGCATTTGCATTGTTAGCAGCCATTTTGTACGATTTGAAAGGCTCAAAACTCATGCTAGCAATGAAAGTGCTACTATCTTAGACATATTGTTAGTCCCAAAAAGTTGTTTATGCCAAACACCTCCTATCAAACCTTTATGAGTCAGTTCATTAGAGTATCCCTTCACACCACCTTCGTTTAAATGACATTGATGGAGAGATATTGCACCTTCCTTTCTGTTTACATTACTATTATAGTAGATATTATTTCTTGAGTTGAGTGTCATACACCTGAGTTGAGATTTGCTTATAGGTTTGTGAGTTTTGCGATGACCTATTGAACGGATGAAGAAGAAAAATGAGGAGAAGAAAATTGAGTATTGTCTGTCGTAAAGATTAATTAACTGGGTTTTGCTAGAAGAAATGTGTATTTTAGCAAGTTATTCTATGAACATTTGTTAAAAGACACCAACTAATTTTTATGAAGGTATCTTTTAGCAAAAGTTATAACTAAAAAATGGAAATCACACTTTGAGGTGTGAGTTGTTAAAAGACACCTTCATTGGTGGCTTCTAGCAAAACCGTAATTAACTTTTCTATATATGATTGTGATACTATTTTATATATATACTCCCTCCGTTTTTAAATTTAAGCAAATTTTACCTTTTAGATTCATTCAATTAATGATGTATGTTGTCCATATTATAAACCACATACATCATTAATTGAATGAATGTAAAAAGTAAAATTTGCTTATATTTAGAAAGGAGTATATATATTTATGCATAGAAAATATCAATTTTGACATAAATTATGATAAAGTACTTTTGATAAATAAAATTAGAATAAACTCCTATATTATCCTTTCCTAATGTAATTGGATTTAACTATTTTCTTATTTCTTTTATTAAAAAAAAAAACTATTTTCTGATTTCTTAGTTAATAATTTAAAATAATATTATGAAAATGAAAGTCTAATACATAAAAGTTGGCACAAATAAATTTGTTTCTCTTTGTTTTATGAGGTGAGAACTGCGAAGTGGTTCTATACTGTAGTTAGGGTTCAATTCAATCATCACAATGAGCTTGTCCCTTATTCAAGGCTATTCTTCCGGTGAAGAAGAAGAAGAAGAGGATCAACCTCACATCCACGATTCCGACTCCGACGACCAAGACGACGCTGACTACAACTCCACCGAACCCTCCGCCGCATCACATCCATCTTTGGGGGATAGATCCATATTCGACCACCATCCCCCACCTCCTTCCGCTTCCGGTCTTCCTTCTGCCTTCGACGCTTTCTCCGAAGTAATTTCCTTCTAATTTCATAAACCCTAATAAATAAATTCAAGTTTTTTAAATCTTGCTCCTCCTCCTAGTTATTGAACCTCTTTGTTCTGTTTTTCTTAATTGAGATTCCAGGACCACCTCAATTCCTCAACCATAGCGCTGGAGAATTCAATCCACCACAAAATGACCATCAACGAGGTTCAAGGCGGCATCGCAAGGAGAAGAGGGATTTGCCCACTGGTATTCTATTTACTTAATCTCTGCTATGTTCTTGTGTTTATGAGTATATTATGGCCTTTTTGATTGACTGAACAAATGAGATGGATTTTGAAACTAATTTATTTTGTTATCCTTACAATAGTGTGTTATGATTTTAAAACCACTCTCTTTATAAGTAAACTACATATAATGTATAATCAAACATATTAACCAAATAATATATCAAACATGAATGCTCCATAAACAATTAAACATGAAAAGTCAATAAACACAAAACTCCGTATGAACTAACACAAAATATCCAATATTAGAGCACTTTCTAAACTTTTTAGTGCAATAGGAAAACTGATAAATTCCAGATGATGAGTAATTAAACGGTAAACAAATACCATATCCACTAAGTTTTAAATCTTCAATCAAACACATCATCAATAGAAATATTACTTGCATAATCACTGCTTTGCGTGTTTTAGTTGGACGTTGAAGTATTATTCCAAGTCTGTCCACCTCATTCATCAAAGAGCAATAGATCTTAAGCAATTTGTTTACTTCACATGCACAATCCTTGATTAAATTCCAAGTTTCTTCCCCTAAAATTGGAGCCAACTCAAAGTTATGAGTTATGACGTTCTCTCATTATGTTATTTCCTTCTCTGAGTACCTCTGCAACCACGTGCATTGTCTCTTTAAGCTCGATTGTTGGTCTCTTTGTTCTTAACCACTTTGGATTTCTTCCTTTTACCCACAACCTTCTATGGGTGAAGGATCTAGTGATTGCATTTTGGGTGCAGAAAAATCATAGTTTATGTCATTACCTTTAACATAAGCATCAAATTTCTCCAAATTCACCTCATTCTAAGCAGCATTGTTGTCAATATCTTGAAGAGGTTCAATGAAGGCTTCTTCGGTGACAGATTACCTTCGTTTTCTTGTCTCTGTCCCAACGAGCTACCTGATGGAGATGGTTATGAGACTTTAAAAGAGACAAGAAAACAAAGGCAATATGTCACCTAAATGCAAAGAGACAAGGAGACCGACATTGGAATAATTGAACTTAAAGAGGCAAAAAGGAAAAATCTGAAGTGTTCAAGAATAAAGAGACCAACGCTGAAATGATTGAACTTAAAGAGACAATGCATGTGGTTGCAGAGGCACTAAAAGAAGGAAATGACGTAATGAAGAATGCCATAACTATGAGTTGCCTCCAATTTTAGAGGAAGAAGCTTGGAATTTAATCAAAGATTGTGGATGTGAAATAAATGAATTGCCTAAGATATATTGCTCTTTGATGAAAGATGTTGACAAACTCAGAATAATTCTTCAATGTACATCTGAAGCACACTGTAGTGATCATGCAAATGGTCTTTGGCTCCTCTCATTATCTTTCTATTGATGATCCATGATTGAAGATTTTAAAACTTAATGGTTGCTATGATGTTTCTAAATAATTTGATTTGCTCTATTATTAGTGACTTATTTATAGTTTATTGACTTTTCATATTGTGCAAGTGCTCTAATATTTTTTTCTCGCTAATAATTTGCTAGAATTTTTGTGTGCGCTAATAATGAGGTTCCCATGCTATAACTATGGGATAACATTGTCACGTATGTAGCGGTGTCAATGTGGTGGCCGTCCCCACCGCCCAAATTGTGCCCCATTCCCATTCCTCACCATGGGGAGATTTTCTTCTCCATCCCCATCCTTGCAGATCCGCAGTCCCTGTGGCCTTTGGGGACCCCATCAGCATGAAAAAATAACTAAATTTCTATTATTTTTAATCAAATAACTAGTAAAAAAAATTAAAATTTAGATAGAAAACAGAGTTAATATTAAGACATTATAGTAAACATCACATATAAAAGAATTTTTACACATATTGACATCACGGGGACTTTCTTCCCCATCTACAGATGCAAATTGGCATCCCTATTTGTATGAATGGTGGATGCAGTTTCCTGCTGTGCTCCTGAAATAAAGCTGTGTTATGATGTATATCATGAATCATAAAACTTAATCTATCAAGTGAAGACATCTAAATGATTTTATATTTAATATTAAGTTTCCTCCAATACGGATTTAACTTTTGCTGATTGGTACAGTAACTGATCATTCCATAAGTCATTCAACATCAGTTTCTGTTGTATAAAATATAGATATAGATTTTGTATATGCGTTGCTATTTGATTGGTGATCACCTCCTCAAGTTTTGGCCATTAACATCATTGGGATTAAAGTTCATAAAATCCTTAATGTTACTTCCTGTACTTAATCTATGATGTACGATATATTTTACAAATGTTACTTTCTTTAATGAGTTAATAAACTGCTCTTTGTCAACCAAAAAAGAAAGACTGAAAAGCCAAAGTGCTTACATAATAAATAAATTGCATAGCTGTTCATCAAGTTTAAATAGTCCTCCTTTCCTGAACCGAATGCATCTGGCTTATAATGCTTAAGCTGATTTCTTAAATGTACTTTTATCAAGGAAAATAACTAATGGGCAGTTAGAATATTTTTTATGAAGAATCTTCTCTTAATTTCTTATTGGGTTAAATCCGATGCAGCAATGGCAAGTTTAAGTGCCCATTTCATTAATATTTGTCAATGTGGTTGCATATCTGGCAGGTGCGGTTGTAGAGGCAAAAGCTCAACTAGTTGGGATTCATGAGCGAGTAAGAAGTGACATCAATGGTGGCCAACCACCAACACCAGCTACCGTGAGCACATCTGAAACAGGCAAGCGGGTGCCAACTGCAACCAATCCCAATGCTGAAGATGCTGCAGAGCTTTTGAGGTATATATTATTCCTTTCTGAGGTAGTAGTTGGGACCTGAAAATATTATTTTTATTTCATTATCTAAATACCAAGTATACTGCATGTAGTCTGTGCATAAAACTCCCATGCAAGTTTGCAGTAGGTGTATCTTCCAAGAGGTGTTAATGTATTAGCTTTTAAAATCAGCAACTATGAACTTTCCCTTATTCTCTGAGCTAACTTGCTCGCAGTATTATGAGGAATATTTTACTAACTTATGATACTAGTTTATATGTTTTTCCTTTAAAGCAAAACTGTCATGTAGAGGCATCACATACTGTATCATGTGTATGGGTAGATTTTATGTTTTTTTGTACTTGTAGTCTGATCTAAGCACTTCGCTTTCTCTATAGAATGTGCGTGCAGTGTGGAATTCCCAAGACCTACTCCAGTGCACGTGGAATGGTCTGCCCTGTATGTGGTGATCGCCCTCTGCCGGATCCAAGTGCAGAGGCCAAGAAGAAAGGATCAACAATCAAAGACAAGGAAAAATCTAAAAGGATGAGGGGCCAATCATCTCATGCAAGTTGGAAAAGTGAAACAGAGATGCAGCTAAGGCAACACTTTGATTAGCATTATCTGTGTTTCCTATGTAGGTTTTATGCTGTGTAGAATGTCCCAGCAAGATTGCGACAGTGTTGTTAATTTAGAAAAGTTTGTTGTTAATGATGTCAAAAGAAGTAAAAGCTGACTTTATGACTACAAATATTATAGTAGTGATTTGAAGTTAGACTTTGTTGTTGCCCTCTCGAATCTGAATTCCGATCAAGATTACCAAATGCTGTACTGGTCAGTTTGTTACTTTTAACATTTCATTTACATTCATGCAATTGATGCAACGGTATTCCCTCTGATCAGTCTGTGTTGTTAAGTCATTTTGAGTAGTGAATTTTGGATTTAAACTTGTCAGATTGCAGCTGCAGATACAGCTTGTTTAGGGTTTTAGGTTACTTTGATAAAGTCTATGTTTTTTATAAATAAAAATTTCCAACAGTTTTGACAAGTCCTATCTCGAGCATTACACGAGGCTTTTGTGCTACGATTAGCACAAAAGTTGTCATCTACATAATAATTTATGTTAGCCGTTCACACATACACTGCCAACCATGCCAAGAATCTTTTAAGAAACCGTTAGCCTCTCACCTCCTTGGGTTGAAAGTTAAACCTAAACACAACATTACAAAACATATTTATGTCTCTGTTATTGAATGGAAACAAGTTCAAGTTGTAGTATCCAAAAAGCAATTAGAATGTACGGAGAAAACCCACTTATTTCCAAGAGATACACATAGCTTGTTTATTCTTCTTCCGTTCTTTTTTACTTGTCACTTTTATGTAAAAATTTAGTTTTCTTAGTATGCATATTTTTTTTTGACAAGTTCTTAGTATGCATATTTAAGTCTAAAACGACAACAGAAACAGAATATTTAACATTTAAAATCTTAGTATGCATATATAAGTCTAAAACGACAAAAGAAACAGAATATTTAACATTGAACGAGATATGAAAATAGAATGTAGCTGAAATGGTGTCAGGATATCGAAGAAGGAAAATACAAGAAATGGGCTTCGACAAAATGTCTCCGTACATGATATTGTGCTCAGTGCTCACGTTTTTATGCAAACAAGGAAAATACAAGAACAGACAAACACTGTTAGAGTAAATGATAGTTTAACAGAAAGAAAAAAAAAACATATATTATTTTCAAAGAGAACTACGTGGAGGAAAATTTATTATAAAACTAGCGAAAAGACAGGCACTCACGTGCTCGTTTTTTCGCTCTTTTAACGTTTAAAAATTAAAAATTATAAACAGTGTTTTATTATGAAATTTTAATTTTAATTAAAAGTGAAAATACAAATGTTTTTTGTTTTTAAATTATAACAAACCAAACTAACTTCCTTAAAAAAAACAAACAAACCAAACTAACTATGATTATTTAGTTCAATGAAACCAACAATATAACAAAAAAAATATGATCAAAATTCTTATTTTTTTTAATGACACCAACAACAATCTTTATTATAGAAAAAATTGTTGTTTAAGGGTATAATTGAAATAATAAAAAAGTAAGTATACTTTTTAAACGATAAAGAAAAAAACTGGAACTTGTGCATTTAATGTTGTAAAAGTTTAGTAATTTGAATTTTCAATGCAAGATTTATTTCTTATTTCTTTTTATAGTTCCTTAACTTGTGCCCTTAGGGCACAAGTTAACATGACCCATAAATTTATTCTTATTTATTTGTTACATGTATTATTTGTATTGAAAATTGAGTATATTTTTGGAAGAAGAAAAAAAAACCAAACGAACTAAAAGATGGTGTTTTCTTTATATATAGTATAGATGAGCATGTCTACTATAAGAGACATATCGAAGGAAAGGACACCTAACAAATTATTGAAAGATAGCATATACTAAGAAAACACACTTAACAGACTAAGCAATTGATCATGACAATCATGTGCACTATGCATAAAATATACAAAGGTTCAAGATCAGGCAAGAAGGCGAGTGACTAAACAACTTAAAGAACAGTAAAACATCTGTCAGGTAAGAAAAGGCAAGAGATACCAATAGGAGGGACGTATTCAGATTTTGTTTGGTGAAGTTTGAAGAAAAAAAGAAAGAGAGGGATTTGAAAACGAAAGAACTATTAACAAAAAATAAAATGGTGACTAAAAAGTAATCAATCACTTTGTTTTTCCTTTTCTCCATTGGCCTTAACCCCTCCGATGTGGATCCATAAGACTTTGTTTGCGAGTTTGAAGGAGAAAAAGAGAGGAGTTTGAAGAAAAAGAAGGAATGAATAAAAAAAAATTATTGAGAAATTTTCTTAAAACAAAAAGTTTATTGCGAAATGAGGGCTTTGGGGGTTCATTTTTTTCATAATACAAAATCTTTCTCATTTGAAGAACTCAAAAATTATATTGGAGGAGGGTTTTGAAATCCTCAAATTTAGTCTATGTTATTAAAATATATTAAAAATTAAAAGTATAATAATCATAAGTATTAATTTTTTATTCTCTAAAAAAAATACTTTAAAAAACATAAAAGATTTTTCCATTTTTCACTACAGTTTTCACCCTCCAAAGGCCTCCCATCCCCTCCAAATTCTCAAAAAAACCTAAAAAAATACTCTAAAAATAGTGAATATCCTCATATTCTTTGCTTCCTTGTATTCTCTCCAAGGTAATTCTCTTCATTTCCCTCCAAACAACCGAACAAAAGCCTTAAATGAAAAATTTCTTACTAAATCGAAAACATGGTCACTTTTCTCGCAACACTATTTTAATGTGTCGAAGGACGAGAGCACTTAGAAGTAATTCCCTTATGATTTTTCTGAAATATTATAATCATATTTACCTCCATAACCAGATGCAAGATTTTATGTTAAGAAAAAATCGATTCTCGAGAAATATAATTGACGATATCCTAACAAGTATCCTTGCACATGCTAAAGATTCAAAAGTAATTGATAAATTCTATATAAAAAAAAATTCCAAAATAAAATTTCCATTTTAAACTTCTTAACAAGTTTCCTATAACACTTGTTAGCATTTTCCCCTTGTAATTAAGTGCTCGAGCCTTGAAGACAGCAAAAAGTAAAAAATAGCTTGCGAAGATTGTTTAGTTATAGAAATATTTAAACAGTTAATGCAATACCCGCGTTACATTCTTGAGTAATACTCAAATAATTTTTAAACACCGAAAAATAAAAAATCAATTTACACTTTAACTATATTTTGCAACTATTGTTTTTAGTTCTAAGAAATAACGTTAAACAGTAAATAACCAAACCAAACACCAAGGCAGATCAGCATAAAACAAGCCAATCAAATCTTTAAGTGCAGAAAACTGTTTTATCATTTTGGCGGGTAACTGAGTGGTGATCGACAGTACACACAATAAGAAAACTATTTTGGTAATTTGGAGTTCTAATCTCAATTCCTTTTCCCAGCCCTATAAAAAATGTGACAATTACTCAAACCATTGATTGGCTTGTCAAAGACACAAATCGATGAGCTTGCACCATCAAAGTTGAAAGTATATCTTTTAGGTGAAGAGAGCTGTGTATGTAGCATTGCTCTACATAATATATGCTACCATATGTAAGACTATTTGCCCAATATACATCAGTGTAATAGCATCAAAGCAAAAACTGAATGATTAATCGATCTGAGTAAGCCAAATAACTATATATACAATAGAGGATGACTTCATTGAAAAGACACTGTACACCAGACTTCCAGTTATCACTAGGCGATTCCCTTTTAAGACTGATTTTCTACTCCGGCAGAAGATTCTTCCTGACAAACCTGTTTCTCAGCAAATATTGGTGGATTGGTCACTGGTCCAGGTATCTGTTAGTTAAAACAGAAAGTGAGACTAGCAACAAAAAGGGACTATCTACTTCATTGAGCATTCAAGCAACTTTATAGTAATTCAGGACTGCATACCATGAAACTGGATTTTAAAGGTAAAGTATCACTTGGGGGCAACACTGATGGATCTGAGGGCCTATGAAACAACAAGTGTGCTATAGACCGATCAATGGGATTTGTATTAGTTTCCAAATTCATGAATCCCGTACACCTGTATACAAATGTGTTATTATTATACTAACAAAAATGAAAAATTGATATTTTTTTATATGAAAAATTAAAAATTAGACACTTAGCAATTTTCTTCTTAAGTCGAAACGAAGTGCACATTAAATGAACATCTTTAGGTTGACTTAGTTATACTTTACAAAGCATGACAATTTTTTAAATAGAAATGAACTTGCACCATATACCCAAAAATAAATGAACCTCCACCAAACAAAAACAATAAATAACCACTTGTAAATGAAGCAATATAGTGTTTCAGAATAACTTGTTTAAAGAATTTGTTGAGTTCTTAAACATATTAGAACTCTTGCAATGTAAATACAGTATGTTTTATTTCCTCAGCAAATTTTGATTCCATTTCCAATGAGTAGTAAAAAGGTGGGAAGGGAGGAGAGCAGCATGACTGATCATACAAGTTTTATTTTTACCTGACATTCAGAGTTCGATCATGATATTTTCTTTGGACCTTAAAATATTTTCATTTTCGAAGTAATCAATAATTCACTTTTCACTCAAAAGTATGTTGCATTAGCATTTCAGGGTGTCGATGGTTGTTGACTAGTAGCCAGAAATATCAAAAATGAATAAGTTAGCCATACCTGTTTGCATCCTGTGTCGTTACTCCTTTGCATGCTTCGCCATCATCACCCATTAAACCACTTGCACTGACATCAACATGTCTTTGGTCGGCACTTTTAGCCAAGCGGTAGAGGCTGTCCCTTATGCATAGCTTGATTTTAACGTCCAACTGCAATCAAGGGAACTCTATGTTTACAAAAGCATATGATATCAAATGAGTGAAATAGTGTTGTCAATCACAGGTCTGTTCAAATTCAGATACGCTATAGTGCCAGTAGCCACTATTTGACAACACTTAGTAATAATATTAATAAGTAGCATACCGCAAAATAATAGCGATTTGTTCAAATTCTGCTACACTATATGATACAGAATAAGTTAGCATAACTTGATAATACATATCAAGATTGCATAGCCTCTCCATTCCCACCACCAATGCTAGTTTCTCCATTGGACCACCCTATAATGCTAGTTTCTCCATTGCACCACCCTAATATTGACTACTCATATGCTTTCATATTCATTAATTGATGTGGCAACACATCATTGCATGCATGTGTAAAATAATTACACACTGTCAGTGCATACTAATTAAATTCTATTAATTACTACTATTATTTCAACTGTAAATTGGTCTCTAGGATTAAGGCCAATTCCTTCAGGTAATGTCATCCTGGAAGTTTATAAAATTGAGTGTTCTCAATTGAGAGTTAGAGAATTGATTCTCTCCTGGCTTCTGAGCCACTATAGCACTATAGCACCACTATTTAACGTGGCGAAAGATTTCGAATAAAAAGTATCGGTATACCGTTTATTTGAAAATCACTAATAGAATTTAACAACTTCACTATACATGTTCATGTATTTTATCACAATTACAGTTGTTGATTTTCTAATCTTTAAAATAATAATCCTCACTTTAGAGGAGTCAATCCCACATGGAATAACTTTCCCCCCCTAAAGAAGAGTCTTACTCTGAACCACCCACAATAAAACCTCCTTAAACCAGAAACTGGTAAGATGTAGATCAGTTAGATGACTACCATTATGTGTTTTGGGAGCACCATATTTTCAACATTTATATGGCAAGCAGAATGAAAGAATAATGCTAACACAAACACGAAAAACAGAATTCAATCATCATGAAGAAACTGAAATCAGTCAAATGCATGGTGTGTTAACTTTGACTTCAAAGTTCAAGAAACAGTTATAAAGACCACATAATCAAACTTTAACATCGCAAAATATTCCAATACCTGATCCAGAACCTGTTGCAGCTGGTGAAAGCTAGCTGCTTCGGGTGATGTTTCGTCCAGTGCAGAGCTCCTAGATGAACTTTCATGCACATTTGATGATTCTATTTCTGGTGAAAATCCTATGCTAACTTCTCCAACTTCACTATGGCCTTCATTCACATTTTCAAACTGACGTCCTACCTTCTGAGCTGAACCTGGACTTTTGAATGGCATAGAATTTTGCATATTTTCACTTTTGAAACCCCTACTCATATGGTTTGCATCATTGCAATGATATAGGTTTTCTTTCTTATCATTTGTTTTCAAGGCAGCAGCCTCTAAAGGATGACCATGAGAACTCTCCATATTTGATACAAATGATGATTCTTTAAATGAAGGGGATGGATATCCATTATGTTCAGACCTTGATCCAGATGAGGCAGGAAGGAGGGAAGTATACTTTGAAGTATGACTGTAATCTGGGTGCATTGGGGGAGTTTGTATCTGTACACATCCTAGTGAATCAGAATCCATGTTTGGTCTTTGATTGTGAATGCTATCCTGGGAAGTGACCCCACTGGAAGAGGCTTCATAGGGTTGCTTTAGATTTGCATGTTGCTCCACGTGAGCATAAGGATGATCAGAATCACCATCTTTTAGACAGCTATTTTTTCTCTTTCCTGCTGATTGCTTTAACAGCTGCCCTTGTATCTGCCATACAACGAGACTGATTATGATATGAAAATCAAGAGACAGTTAATTTCAGTTTATAAGTACACCTGAATTAAATGGACAGAGCAGTCGGAGTAGTTTACTTTTACAATATAACTCTAAGATAAAACATAAACCTGATCAATGCTACAAAACAGCCAAAAATAAAACAGCTGAGTTTGAGTAGAGGTCAAGCCTGATTTTCTACCGTAAAAGATAATTAATATCAAATTGAACATGTAATTACTTGATTCCTGTAAAAAAAAATGTAATCACTTGATCCCATTGACACACTATGCTTTGCAACTCTATTAATTAGGATTAGAATTTAGAAGTCCTATATAAGTATAAATTGATATTATTGTCTTATTTATCTTCATAACATACATCACAAAATATTACACAAGCAAATATTATCCATAGTCACTTTGATCTTTCTTTTCTTTCTCCAGGACCTCCTCCAGTTAAGCCTCTTTAACTTCAAAAACAATTAAGCCTCTGTTTAATGGATGGATGTATACTATGTGCAAATATCAGCTGAATTGAATTCTATAAAATACATAAATCCTGACATTATCAGTTATAACATTGAAATGTCAAACACAGCCAAGTCCTGTGTTGACAATCACTTATTCCAACTCCATTATGCCACAGTGCTATAGCCTGCACTATGTACTAAATCGCATATCACAGAACAGTAACAATTGGTTGACAACATTGATCTGATCTAGTGCCTTCATCATAGAATGCATGTATTAACAGAATTCAATAATAAATTCAATGGCAACAACAACTCTAGCATGTTTAGAGATAGATCTCAAACTTATTATGCAATATGTTTCTGCAAGGTTCATTTGGTGGGTGCATACAAGTCACCATGTTTATGTGTAAAAGAGTTCACAGAAACTGCAGGTACGTATTTTAAAATTCAGAAAAGCAGAAGCCAAGGTAAAATATGAATCTTTTAAATAAAATATGGGGTAAACAACCTTTTGTTTAGGCATCAGGTCATCTGTAATACTCGACTTCACATCTGACTCGCCAAATGTTGATAATGAAGTAGCAACCCCATCAAAATCGACATCCATTTCAGACCCCAGATTTTTATCAAAAGGAGATGGTTTTTTGTCACAGTCAAGAATTGGCAAACCTTCAATATTGTCATTCAGGTCCATATTATAGTCTGGTATATTTTTTAGTGAACTAGCTTCAGCGGATGAAAACTTGAAGTCCGATTTCAGCGCTTCATCATCAGGTCCTTCAGTTCCATGTGACAATGAGGGCCAGCAGAATTCATCTTCATTATTGAGGCTCTCCATTCCAAAAGTTGAGTCATAATTTCTGCAATTTTAAAAAGTTCATATTCAGGTATTTATAGCAATCATTGTGCATTGATTAGTAACTCATACAGAGCAAAAGGTGAAAAAAACTTATGTCACGTGAAAATTGCTTACAACATCATCCTATCAACATCTTCAAAGTTGTCTATATCAAGCCACCCATCAGTATCAAGAAAGCTGAGTTCATTGTCAGACTGAGATATGTGATTCATTGAATATTGAGATACGTTATCATCCTCCACCAAACACTTGTCTCCCAAGATAGTATCCTTTGCACAAAACGCATTGCTGCAAGAATCTATTTTGCTGCTCTTGAAATAGCGATCAGTTATACTTGTATTATCCGATGCTAACCTTTGCTGTTCTTTGCATGAGTCAATATTACAAGGAGAAAACAAATCTTCAGGTTTGCAGGAACATGAACCCTTTTCCACCATTCTTTCTTGTTCCGATTTCATAGTACTGTTCTTTACCCTGAGCACAATGGCTCCTCACGCAATCGGCAGTTTAACGTTTCTTTTGATACAATATAAAGTTTGTGAAGTAATGTCTTACTATCGGACTGTATTGCAAACTGATCCTAAGTTTGTCACCAGCATAGAGCACTATCCGCTATCTCTTTCGACAAATTCATCCGACATGTTATCTTGAAGCTGTAACACCAAAACAGTTGTTTAGAACAATTACTTGCAATAACCTGCATCAATAACATAATAACTCCCCACAAACATATCACCAAATCCATTAAAGAAAGAAATAAATTTTCTAATTGTTTCACATATTTCAAAATATACAGAGAGAGAAAAGTGACTCAAATAAATTATGGGAAAAAAGCATTTATCCTTCAATGACAATGTTTGAGAAATATATTTATAATAATCCCATGAAAATTTCTCAGTTAGACACCCTGAAATAAAAGCCCTTCGAGCTTGGAAGGTGGACAATGCATAGCATAGCCTGCCTGCCTTTTTTTTGAAAATCATTTAAACTAAATAGAAGAATGGGGACAAAAAGGATGAAATTTGGACAACCTAGCCATTAAGGCTCTGATCATATGTAACAACTTATCTATCCCAAAAGCTCAAAATAGCTTCTACATAAAACTAAGACATGTCATAAAAACACGTCCTTCCAAATATTAACCAAATGCATCCAAAGTTGAAACATTAAAAATTGCATTCTTTTTTAGAGAACAAGTTCGGCAATAAATTGGAATATATATTTTTTTAGGGCGCTGCTATATATCCCGAGAAAACCACTCGGGAAATTTCACGAAGATTACTTGTCATTATTTAGAGTTATGTGTAGAATACATGCGGCTGTTTTAAGTAGGAATTGGGCGGAAAACATGGGCAGATGGCCAATGGGAATGATTTCGGGCTAATTTCGCTAAAAAGGAATTCGCTGAAACTAGCACTATTCATTTTTTTAAGAAAGAATAGCCCAATACACCAGGGCCCTGCTATTTAGAGTATGCTAGGATCAAATGTACGCAACTACACAGCCTCACTCTTGTGAATTGAGACACTATCGTGTTTCTATTGCAAAATGAGTCCTCAAAGATGATTCTCGATCACAGAATATACAAAAAAAAAAAAAAAAGAAAAAAAACAAAAAGTAAAAACAACACATGGGTCAACTAAGAAGGAAACTATTTGAACAGTGAAGAAAGAAATCACACTCTTTGCTCCAATCCCATCATATTTTGTGTCAAATGCTACAGACATGATATGTGTGAAAATTCGGAATTCATGTACAGTCCCACCTACCAATGCCTCATCGATAATTTTGGTACTCAATTTCAAAGTCACAAAATACGACTCGCTTTCAACAGCTCAACAAACAAACGAAAAAGCTCAGTTTTTTTTTAACAGAAAATGTTAGTATTGTTTGTGTTTGCTGAGGGCGGGGATCGAATCCTTGACCTTCTTATCACTCGACTCACTAACGTCAATCACCACCAAACTATATTTATATTATATCCCATCAATGGTAATAAGGTCCAATTTAATAATTAATAAGAATAAAACGAAATTTTTCCATAACTTTTACCGCCAATGCAATTACAATTGAGTTGGATAGAATAGAACAGGGATTTAACTGGAGATCTAAAGGAGAATCATGTCTTACTTATACGTACTGAGTAATTTTCTATACAAACATTATAAACAAAATCACTGTGTCAATTGTCAAAAAATAAATAAATAAATCTCATTCCCATACATACTGAGTAAAAAAGCCAGTAAAACAAATCAAAATTCTCAACTCTGTTATACTGAAATTGAAGCATGAAATAAAATATTCAACAAATAACGGAAAGTTGAAGATCTATAATCCTTTAAGAGCTATCAGTGAGTTGCATAACATAGATTAAATTTAAAAAAAAATTAATAACAAGAAACGAACCTGAAATCAGAAGTGGATTAAACGAATTTTTACGAGAAAATGAGAGAAAGAGATATTTGATTCGTATGCTTCTAGAGTCTTCTTTTTCCGTCCGTCGAACTTTACCACTCACCAGCGAAGGAACTTTTATTTTTATTTATTTTTAATTAATTGTTGATTAAAGATTTGAAATAAAGGTATGAAGGTGGAAGCGACGCGTGGGTACGAGAAATCACGGTTCGTGGACGGGAGCACTCACTCAGATCCGATCAGTTACCACATTTTCATTCGTCCACGTACCCCTTGCTTTATTCAGATTTCGACACGTTTCCATGGGGACCACTAAGCCGCCCTCTACTAATATACCTCTATTGGAGTAATGATATATGTACAACTCTTTTTAGACAATTATTGGGACAATCTTTCTTTTATTTCATTGGTCAAAAACAATGGATAGAGAAAAAAGAAGAAAGAGAATAAAAATATAATGTGAGTATGAGAGAGAAAATTGTTAAAATTTGTACCAAAATGGTTATACAAATATTATTTATCATTTCAATATATCTTCTTTTTTTGATAGAAAATATGGTCTTAATTTATTTTCATGTGTTTTTTAAATGCATATGGTGGTCTGGTTGTTGCTTTATCCGTCTCTAAATAATAGTAGTTTAAGGTTTGTACACGAATATTAAATAAATGATTAATTGTGTTGATTTTGATGGTAAACATTAATATTATTTACTAAAACACTCTTATTAATTATAGTTAGTAGAGTAGTTAAGTTGAATGAAATTCAATAAATAATGGTATAATAAAGGAAAGAGATAATAAATGCTGCATTGATATTTTAAAGTAACAATTATTTGGAGAAAAATAAATAGTAATTGTAAAAAGACAATTATTGTGAGACGGATGGAGTACTTTGTTTATATTCTTAATAAAACATCCTCAATGATAAGTCATTTATCCAACAAGGACTTCAACCTACTTGATTTTAAATAAAATGATTAATAAACTTAGATAACAAAAAACCAATTTAGAGTATACGAGTTTGAATTTTCACATAATTTTTTTTTTTAAGAAATCAAAATGAGATATATTAACAATGACGTTGGAAACTCCTCATTACAAGGTGTACTAGAAGGTCCAACCCGACAAGCAAACAGTCATAAAGTATATTTACAAGAGCAAGGTCAATCGATACTCAAACAGAGTAAAGAGTTCGACCACCAATTCTGAGAATCGTACACAAAAGTGATTTTGTTGGCTTTTAACCACCACAACGAATGAAATTTAACTTTGTCTAAGAGTTGCTCAATAGATGTTTCAGTGTTATTAAACAGTCTGTTGTTTCGTTCATTCCACATCAGTCGAATGCATAGAAGCCATAACAATTGTAAGAACGAACGACGAGCCTTTGAATGACTTGTATAATGAATAAATTGGTGAAAATGTTCACGAATGTTTTCAGAATCTACTCCAGACACGCCAATCCAAGACCTGATATGATACCAAAGCGATCCAAAAACATGACAATGAAGGAACAAATGGGTTGCCGACTCTGCATTGCCGCACCCCGAAACACACATGTTGTCTGCGGCCTGAACAATCCCTCACCTTTGGAGGTTAAGTTCAATTGGTAACCTATCTTTCAACAAACACCATGCAACAATGGGAACTTTCAAAGGAACCTGCTTATGCTAGACAAGATGCTATGTTGCATAAAAATGAGAGGAACCATAGATATCAGAGCATGGTAAGATGCTATGTGCACAGCAACATTATTAAATAAAATCCTGCATTCCTCTACCATCTCTTCCTCCCACACCCACAAACGTCTCCTCCAACTCCACGCCTCTCCTCCTACCTCCCAACCAAGCGCACACATATCTGCCACAATACTAAACTCATTTGTTGTGAGATCAAATAAACGAGCAAACCGCCAACATAAAGGAACATCTCCCGCCCATCTATCCAACCAGAAGAAAGTGTTAGTTCCATCCCCTATAACTTTCGATGCCCTCTCTTCAAACCAGCCCCCGTCAATCTCTCCTACTCCATCCTTAATCTTCGTTATCTCCCTCCACCAAGATGAAACACTCCGGCCCCTGCCTCCAACCTCCATGCCTCCTCACCATATCTCGCCACCAAAACCCTATACCAAAACCCGTCTCTATCCACCAACATCCTCCTACACCATTTGCCTAACAAATCTATATTAAATTCCTTCAATTTCTCACCCCCAAACCTTCATACTCCTTTTGTAAACAAATGAGCTCCAAACAATTCACGAAATTTTCATGTTATCCTCACTCCCTCCCCATTTTTTTTTAAATATATTCAATGAGAGAAATTTTCACATAAATGACCATTACTCTGACTCTATTTACCCCATGATTGGATTATTCAATCATCAAAGCTCACTTCTCTTGAGGACTAAAAACTGATAAATTATGATTACCAACGTGCATCAACTCCACCAAAAATGAATTGTGACTTTGAGTTGGTTTGGTTCTTAAACATTGGTGAATATATTTGTAATTTATAATTGTTTTAGAGTAAACATCTGAATAAGTGATCAATCAATATAATACGACACAACTGACAAATAAGTGATTCTCTTAAGTATTTGAGTCATAAATTTAATCCTTGACCAATGTTTATGGAAGAACATCTGTTGAGGGATGTCGGACGCTTAAATGGATTTTCATACTTTAAAATAGAGAAATGATATTTGTACAACCATTTTGATACAATTTTTGTACAACTTTCTCTCTCTATTATTTTTGACCAATGAGAAGAGAGAACAACAAAGTTGTCTCAAAGGTTGTACAAAAATGGTTGTTAAAATATCACTACTCTTTAAAATTGTATTTATTAAAGATGCATAAGTAAAATGGTATTGTATCCTGCTCACATGTCTTATCCACAATTGGATCAATAGTTGTGAAATTTATTGATACAATAACAAAAATTAACTTATACATGATGCAAAATATTAAAACCACGTTATTTGTTTACCATATAATTGACCTCGAAGTATTTGTTAAAAAAAGAAAAGAAAAAAAAACTAAACAAGTGATCCATAATGCACCGTAACATTCACAATTATTTTACTGCAAATATATAACTAGGTCAGAGATGACGATGACCATCGACACAGATACACGAGGTTTGTTTGCTTCACAACTTGAAATTATATTACTCGTAACGGTGTTCCCATAAGCATAATTCCTAGAAATAACACTCCTACTTTCATGTGTTTGGCAAAAGAAAGATAGAAATGTTTTTTAAAATTTGTTTAATTTTAAAATATAAAAAAATTTGTCATACCCCAATTTTTGACCTAAGATTATATAGTGGGGGTGTATCTTTAATTAATGGGGTACATAATTGTGTGAACGAAATAAGCACTGGAAAAATATTATTTGGAAATGATAAATTAATTAATTAATTTAATCATTATTTAAAGGTGCTTTCTTTGTCCCCAAGTTTTGCGAAAATATTTTTAGAACGCAATCTAACATATTT
>Ga0228711_1000926_pt1 | contig 40457 bp, 21 predicted proteins | sample MedpolnodulmetaG_2_FD_177996 | JGI IMG/M metagenome (GOLD analysis project Ga0228711, IMG submission 177996) | Root nodule microbial communities from Medicago polymorpha collected in Santa Monica, California, United States - brown nodules | ecosystem: Host-associated > Plants > Roots > Nodule...
ATTTTTTAAAAAAAAAAAAAAAAAAAAATAAAAAAAATTTTTTAAAATATTTTTTTTTTTTTTGGTACAACAATTTTTTTTGGTCTCCTATTAATAAATATTGTGTTAAAATTGAAATTTGTTGTTAGTAAGACAATTTCTTTTTTGAAAGAGTTGTTAGTAAGAAATTGTCATGTAAAGAATTGAGCTGCCATAAAATAATCGCACAAATAAAAACATCAAAATTTAGTCTCAAAATGTGTAGGCTGGGAAAAAAAGAGTGAGTCATTTTAAAAAACAGAGAAATTATTTTTATAAAATTTAGAGATACCGACATTAGAGAAAATAGAGCGTCTTCTAATTAGGATGGCATCCTACTATAATCATTTGTCAAATGCTCATATATATTATTAAAAAAGAGAAAAAAAATACACACTTGGAAAAAAGAAAAAAAAATGGAGGGACATGAAATCTAACCCATTCAATTCACATAAAAGTGTAAGTCAACCCAAACAAGCATTACAAACATGTTAAACAATACAAATGGATTCAACCTCTGGTTAATTCTAACAAGCAATAATCAAAGGTATGCAAACTGATGTATGAACTAACAACTCCCTCCAGCGACAACGATAAGTGTATAAAATACGAATGACTAAGATAATAAAGCAGTTTAAAGTCAGTCACAAGGATTGAGATGGATATTTCAAACAACACCAACACATAACCTTGACCTTAGAAACCTGCCTAATTCAACAAATCTAGAAAGTATTCAGAATTTTTGGGCATGAACACGCATAATTAGTAGCACTCACTCAAGCTACCTCGACTTCCGGCGCAAAGGAGGCAATACTGAATACCATAAGAGAGATGGTAGCACCGCCACCAACCATCTAGATCTAGGAAGATCCAGATGCATCACCATAAACCTCCTGACCCTTTGCACACATTGTAGAATTAGGACAACCGTGGGGGAAGACATGCCGAGAGGTTGGAAAAACGGATTGGGGATTGGACCGCCATCAAGGGAAAGGGTGATAGAGAACAACCACTGTCGTAAAAGAGTCGTCAGCGGTGATGAGAAAACGACAAGGACCACCGACAAAGGCATCTAAAGTTGTCAGTTGTGCGTTTTATGTCGATCCAACCTCAATATCTTTTAGTCCCAGAGGGGGTTAGAGGTGGTGCGGCAGAAAGACGCACGTGCGCACCACCAAAGGTCCAAGCTACATCTTATCAGTGTGGGTTTGGATGGTAGGAGGAAGGAAGACGACAACGACGAGGGTGTATCTGGATATTCAAACAAAACAACCTAAATAAAAAGTGGTTTAAAATATAAGTCACACCCATATAAATATGCATATATAATTTTGTTTCTCTTTTCATGTATCTTCCTACTTACTTTATGTACAATTGCTTATGATTAAATTTAAGTGAAGTTAGATGCTTTGATAAAGAACTTTATGTGTTAAAATGAGTTTTAAATAAAAATATTTAAATAGTCCATACCATTTTAACAAGGAAAAATGAATTCCTAGGATGATCAACATAATTCAACTCCCCATGTGCGCGCTCGTTCAGAAGAGATCAACAATGAAAGGTTGAGAAAGTGAGAGGGACTAGGTTAACATGTTTTTAACTAGGCTTAAATATACAAATGGTCCGTACAAATATAACGAACTTTAGTTTTAGTCCATGTAATTGCTAATACTTTTAAATAGATTCTACAATCACTAATCACTTTTAGTTTGGTGCATGAGCTCTTTTTTTGTTGATGTGGCCATGGTGACTAGGAAACAATGTTGCCAACTCAAAAAATTAGCATTGATAGACTAAAATACCGTTGATGGTTCGGGATAAAAATGAAAAGACCAATTTACCATTCTTTTTCCTCCTTTCTTGAAAAATCAAATAGGTGGAAGTTGGGATTAGGGTTTTAGATCTAAATTTAACAAGAAGGGGGGAATTTGGAACGAAAATGAAAACGATATCCCATTGAATGTTGCAGTGAGGGGAACACGAAATCGCAAGGATGAAATTAAAAGTGATTAGTAATTGCAGGGTTTGTTTGAAATGGTTAGCAATTACAGGGACCAAAACTCAAGTTCGCCATATTTGCATGGACGAATTGCATATTTAAGTCTTTTAACTATTACAAGATAATGAAGAGTGTAATTATTTTCTGTCAAATAACCTAGTGTCAATAATCAACTCCTTAAATTTGGAGAAATAAGGAATATTCAATTTTAATTTGTATCTCAACACATCATTATTTCTACAGCTACCGGTGGAATTGTATTTAAAAGATGATGAACCGTAAATCACTAATCTAATAATAATTTTATCGAAAATGTTAAAGAGTGTCATTAAAACATCTACAATAATAGTAAACTAAAGAGTCTCTAAATTAATCTCACATATGCACATCACTGTATAATTTTTTTAATAAGAGTGTCTATTAAAGATTCATTGACTCCAACCCTACATATCTAAACAAAACCATTAAATGAGTCGCATTAATAAATTTGCATCAAGTTAAAGTCCTTGTATATGTGATAGTGGACCATCTTTTATCTATTTTCTTTTTTATTTTGAATGGAGAGAGAGATTGAGAGTGAATAGTTAACAAAAATGTTATTTGGATGATTATAGAAATATTATTTGGATTATTATTTAGTTGTCCATCAACATATTTATTTAAAGTTTACACACCATTTCGATTTCTAATAGTTTTTTTTTCTTTTTTCTCAAATCAAATCAATAGTTATAAATAACAAAAAAAATCATTTGTTATAAATAATAATCCTTCCTCATTTATAAGAGAAAATTGACTTTTTAAAGTTATTCAATAAATGATATATTTATTTTCTAATTCAAACTGGATACATCATTTATTAAATAATTTAAAAAGTTAATTTTCCCCTATAAATAAGACCGGAATAATATATTTTTGCCTAGTGTCGATACGTTATCAATTTTTAGACATTGAAATAACATATTTTATCATTTTTAAAAATAACATCGTTCTTATTTTTATTGGTTAATAGAAAACTTATTTATTTATGGTGCAAAAAGAAGCATCGAAATCCAAATCCTACCGCGTAAAAAACCACGGTTCCACAAACAAACAAATGATCCTTATTCTATCCTTCAAAATCCAAAAAGTACAATCAGTCAAAGTCCCCACCCAATCTAAAATCGTGTTCACACTACCTCACACGTTTCCACATTTCTCCTCTTATATATAAAATCTTCATCATTCACACTTCAACCATCTCAAACTCAAATCACAAAACAACACCGTCCACAATCACACCTACATGGAAATTAACACTTCTCTTCCTTTTCTTACCCAAGAAGATTACAATAACCTCTTTCAAGACATTATTAGTCCCAACACTTTCAAGAAACGTATTAGAAAAGACAACGACCAAGAAGAACATCAACAGCACAAACCAAAGAAACAAAACAGCACTACCAATAACAATAATATTAAGGATATCTTAGCTTCACTTATGCTATTAGAAGAAGAAGAAACCATAGAACAAAAGAAATTCTTATTAGATTCACAACAACACAAAGATATGTTCAATTCAAATTTCAACAACCAAACACAAACCATGAATCATTACATGGAAGAACTTCAAAACCATTACTCTCAAGTAGACCAACATCATCAAATAACAACAAAAAAAGCTCGTATGTCTGCTATTACAGCTGCTTCAGCTATTGTATCGGGTTCTGGTCCAGACCAACGTGGTCTGGACCAGCCCGGTACAGATTCAAAAGATATTATCAACCAGCAGCCTATTCAACGTAGGCTGTGGGTGAAAGACCGGCCTAAAGACTGGTGGGAGAGTTGCAACCGTGAAGATTTCCCGGATGACGAATTCAGGCGATGTTTTCGGATGAGTAAAAAAACTTTCAACATGATCTGCAACGAGCTGGATTCATCGGTAACGAAGAAAAACACGACGCTGCGAGATGCTATTCCGGTTCGCCAGCGCGTGGCGGTATGTATATACCGCCTCGCCACTGGCGAACCGCTTAGGCTGGTTTCGAAGAAATTCGGGTTAGGAATATCCACGTGTCATAAGCTTGTGTTAGAAGTTTGTGCAGCTATTAAAACAGTTTTAATGCAGAAGTTTCTTCGTTGGCCAGATGAAGAAACAATGAAGGAAACGAAACAAGAGTTTGAGGGTAGTTTTGGTATTCCAAATGTTGGTGGTGTAATGTATACTACTCATGTTCCTATAATTGCACCTAAGGTAAATGTTGGTTTATATTTTAACAAAAAACTCACTGAAAGGAACCAAAAAACTAGCTATTCAGTAACTGTTCAAGGTGTGGTGAATAGTAAAGGTGTTTTTACTGATGTGTGTATTGGTTGGCCTGGCTCAATGCAAGATAATACAGTTTTGGGAAAAAGTGCTTTATATGAGAGGGCCAAATTAGGAAATTTGAAGAATATTTGGATAGTTGGAAATTCAGGTTATTCACTTATGGATTGGGTTTTAGTGCCATATAAGCATAAAAATCTGACGTGGACACAACATGGTTTTAATGAGAGAATTAGTGAAATTGAGAAAATTGGTAAAGATGCTTTTGGTAGGTTGAAAGGTAGGTGGGGGTGTTTGAAGAAAAGGACTGAAATTAAGTTGCAAGATTTGCCTGTTGTTCTTGGTGCTTGTTGTGTGCTTCATAATATTTGTGAGATTATGAATGAAGAAATAGATGATGAATGGAAGTTTGAGGTTTTTGATGATGAAATGGTTGTTGAAGATGGTGCTTGTTCTTTGGATTCTTTGAAGGCTAGGGATCAAATTGCTCATTATTTGTTACATCATGGTCGTGCTGGTACTAGATTTTTGTAGTTCTTTTTACCTATTTGTATTACGGTCATCTTATCCGATGCTTTCGAAACACCGATTAAGGAAGCTAAAAGATGAAATTTTAAATTGAAAAAAACAATTTTTATTATATAATATACCTGTGTTATATTTTGGTTATGTTTTTTTTTAAGATTGTTGTAAAAATGAAAAATAGTGACATTAGATTAGAGTAAGATCTTTATGTTATTATTACTTCAATTAAGTGATAAAATTGATATTTTGTTTTGTTTACCATAAGAATAAGAATTAAAATTGAAATTAAAGGGTGTACTAGGAAGTTTCTTTTGATGTTGTGATGTGGTTGTTGACGTGTTTATGCTTTTATGGTCGATGATGTTAAGATACCGCGTTGTTTCTTTTGTGGCAAGCAAGTATTGTGCTGTAAATTGTAATGTAACAGTATGTAGAAGTACGTGTTGTTCTTTGCTTCCCGAGGGGCTGACCCAAAAAGATTCGATTTTGCTTTTTGACTCTATGTCTAGTCAGCATTGTGTTTGGACTTGGGGTCACCATGTCTGTCCTTTTTTGTCCCTAATTTGTACTAGACACAAAGTTGACATGGTACGTTGAACAACCTTATAAGTCGTGTTGTAGTGGTTTAGATGGCTGCAGGGTTGAGCGGTTTGTGGGTTTTTGGATGGGTTTAGAGCATCTACAACCAGCATAGGTTCTTAAATGAGTTTTTACATGTACACACCATTCATTTATAATTTTTTAAGAGGAATGCTATCAACACTTACTTTTGAACACTCTTTTAACACTTACTATTTTATTGGTTTAAATCATTGTGAGTGTACACTTTGGAAATAGAACCCACACAAAGTGGTGGGACATGCATGAATTTCATCCAATAAAAGAGTGAGTGTTAGAGAGAGTGTTCAAAAGAGAGTGTTGCTAGCATTCCTCATTTTTTAATAGTAGTACGTAATAAGCATTTAATCCTTTCAATCCAACATCTAATGCAAAATTCTTAAATTAGATTCACTACTCATCTATCAATGACTTTATATTATTACATATCAATTTTTTAATATTAAAATAATGTGGATCTCACTTAAAAATGGGTGTCTTAAGTGAGACTCTCGGTCGTGTAGGATCCCAAAATAATTTCTCCCCAACGGGGATACGTCACAGGTACCGACCAAGTCTTAAATGTTTAAGACTTCATCATTAAAGATGGTCTTACACGGGTATTTAGAAAATAATCTAAAAAATATTTCACAAAAAGATGACACATATACTATATTTGTATTTATACGGTGATCAATATTTATTGGAGTAATAATTATTTTGATATCGTGTAACGAGTAATTACAATAGTTACTCAATTTATCAAAATTTTAAAATAGTTTTTAATTGTCACTCTATTAGTCAAAATAGTTCATTAAGTTAAAATGTTTCGTTAACATTATTATATCTGTCAATATACTTACTTATTGTCGTCGTGTACATTTTTCTTTTTTGAAGGATCTCTATAAGTACTTATTTTCTATAATATCAATCCTTATTAAGAGTGAGATGAGAACTCAAAACAATCGCGTAAAGCAATTCGTCTCTAATCGAGGTGAATATGTTTTCTTAAAAACAATCGGGCATACTCTTTGCTTATGGGGACATTGATCTGAAGCTCAAGTGCGGTGTGTGTGCCGTTTTTCTTCTCTACCATGATGAATCAATTAATTTAATATAGGCATCACTATTTACTTTGTCCTCCCTCCCTATATTTGCCCTATCAATAGTAATTACTCTTGATCTGAAGCACCCATTTTCCATTCATAGAGAGAGATCTGATCATCAAAATCAATAAAAAGGCCATCATAAACCCATATCCAAACAGATCAATCTTGTTGCGAGGTGCTGCCCAATGAAAGGAAAAGGTGACTTCCCGATCAAGAATGATAAATAAAATGGAAACAAGATAAAATCGTATATCAAAACGACTTCCGGCATCATTAAAAGGATCGAAACCACATTTGCAGGCTGACAATTTTTCTGGATAAGTTGAACTTTTGGAAGCAAATGGAAAAGGAAAACCGAGTAAGATCAAAGAAATTGTTTGGAAGGGCAGTGCAAAGCATTCAGATAAATAAAGGGCATTGATCTAACTTATTTAGAAAGATGGAACAGAGAGAAAAAAACCGGTTAAATAAAGCTTTCTGGTACATAATTTGTTGCTATTGTACTTGGCAAGTAAGCCTAGAAGGAAGAAGTCGTAGGTGCTAGCGCTACGTGGGCTTCTTCTTAGTCTGTTCAAAAGCATTGTTTGTCGTATAAATATAATAAACAAAACAATATCGATTAAGTATTTGATGTCATATTTTGTATTCCAATAAAACTTTTCTTGTAAAATACAACCTGAGTCATTGTCTTTTTCATATTCATTAACATCATTTGAAAAGAGGTCCACGTGAGATTAACTCAGTTGATAAGAACATTGCATAATATATATAGGGGTTGGGTTCGAACCCCAGACATCTCACTTCTTAACATTTAAAATGTGTGAGCTCCAGGCCATTAGACTACTAGACAAAAAAAAACATCATTTTTCTCCTTCTAGTTCTTAATTACTTTTTTTTATTATTCCTTCTAATTAATATTGTTTGTATCACTCTCAATTGAATATACAAATAATCCATTTGCATTTACAGTAAAGGTGACAATATACAGTAAGGATATTTTAGTAAAGATCGAATATGAAGGAATATTAATTCTTAGAGTTTGAGATTCCTATCTAATTAATTCTTCAGTCTATTCTAACTTACTTCATGAGCATTTTTACTCTTCTAATGTCACTTTGTGATGAAATAAAGAAAATAATGACAAGAAGGATTCAATTTACTTCTAATAATGTCATCAGGTGAGACCTACATTACGAATAGAGGGTGATTTACCCCTAATGATAAGTAGGATTCGATTCTTGAACGAATTAGATGGATATCACATGTTGAATGAAGGAGATGAACAAGTTTGATAATAACTTTGTAAAACGATTCATAATTTTTCTTTCTCATATAAAATAAATTACATTTTTTAATCTTTGTAAAATGATTAAAACACCTTATAATTTGAGTCAAAAAATCATTTCGGTTAATACAGCACGTGCAAATGAACAGAAACAACACAAAAACTTGAATGAAGTTAATCTGTGGTTAAACTATTTGGAACAATGTCATTAATCAACAATATGATTATCATAGATGAGAAAATACTGTATTTAACCACAAATTAAGAGAGTCGATGTTTTATTAGTGCCTCCATTGTCCAAAAATAAAGCTTATTTCTAAAAAAAGAAAAAGTAGTACATGATTTTTGTCTTGATGGTAATGGAAACATCAAAGTTATGCATGAAAAGAAAAACCAGCCATATTGAATTTTTTTTGTTTTTGAGCAAAGCCATATTGATTTTTTTGACAAGTCAAATAAATAGAAAAAATAGAAAGTGTATTAATTAGTTTACGGCACGTATGTTCCTTGAAAAAGGTGAAAGAATTCAATCCCATGTTGTTTAAGACCTTGGATTCATCGACATTAAAAACCGTAGGATTGTGTTCCAAGCTACAAGGACAAAACCAACCATCATTCAACACTTGTCTCACATAGCTCCTTACCCTTCATATGTGTATGTTTTTTTTAGAAGGGTCACGTTCTTCTCTTGTTTTTTTGTCACAATCATTTCAAATTAAGGAAGAGAACAGAGAGAAAAGAGGAGGAAGGGGTTTTGGATTTTGGTATGGAGAATAATCACATGGTGAAGGAGGAAATGGTAGATGGAGAAGAAGTGGTGGAACATGATGAGTTTGGTCTCATTGGTGGTGGTGAAGATGATGAAGATGTTGTTTCCACCTTGACTATGGAAAGGGTTGCTGCTGCTAAGAAATTCATTGAGAGTCATTATAAATCTCAAATGAAACACATTCAAGAACGCAAAGAAAGGTAAAAAAAACACCATGCATAGATTTTCTTTTTTTATGATTTTTTTTTTGTCTTGGTTAAGATCTGTTTGTTCCACTTTGCATGTTGTTGATGGCTTCTTAATTCTTTATCTTTCTTCTTATTTGCTTTGTTTGATGACCTTCTTTCGTGAAATTTTTTTCTTTCTTTCTAGAATCATGTTATTGGTGCGAAGAATCACCTGGCTTGCCACCTCTCCTAACCGTGTTTTTTTTCACCCACATTGATCGAACACGAAATATTGTTTAAGAGATCTGAGTTTATTTTCACTCGGACCAACGTAATGTTGGTGTGAAATGAGTATATGTTAATGTGAATTTGCTTATTCTAATACATTAATACGTGCATATTGTGGAAGCTTTGGATTTTTGTTAAATGTGTTTTAGGGTGTTCTAGCTTATAGGTAGGTACATGCTTAATGATGTTGATAAATTCTAAATGATTCGGTTGATAACATTTTGGTTACAACTTACGAGTAATGATTAAGGGTATAATAGGAAAAAGTAACATTTTGGTTACAACTTGCATAACGGTATATAACATGAGACAATTTCGTTTTTGGTAAAATGACTTATAATATGGCAGAGATGATGTGAAGCTTTATTCTTCCAAAATCCATAAGAGATTATTTTCTTTTGTTTAAAATGGTAATAAAAATGCATTCAAAGATAGGACTTGACATTTATTTGGTCATCTTGTTTTGCTTTTCATGGGACTTTATTATTTTCAGGCGTTCGGTGCTACAAAAGGAGCTAGAATCGTCGCATGTACCAGAAGAAGAACAGATCAATTTACTGAAAGATTTAGAGAGCAAGGAGACGGAGTATATGCGGTTAAAAAGACATAAAATATGTGTTGATGATTTTGACCTTCTAACCATTATTGGCAGGGGAGCTTTTGGTGAGGTACAAAATTTCATATATTTCCTCTGGATTCTCATTTTCTTCTTCTTGTTATATGGTGAAATTGTGCGATATCTGATACCAAGTGATTTCACAGGTAAGACTTTGCCGCGAGAAGAAATCCGGTAATATATATGCCATGAAAAAGTTGAAAAAGTCTGAAATGCTCAGCAGGGGACAGGTGAGTTTTTCATATTTTTATTAACAATATGAATGTTTGTTCTTTCCCTGATGGTTCTATTTTGCGGTCATGGTCTGCGAACCTTGATATCTTGGCAAAATGTGGGAAAATGCAGTTGATGTAGTTGCGCTTGCAATTGTGATGCCACTGCAAAGACCTCTAAAATCTTATATTGAGGCGGCAAATTGCATTTGCGGACTGCAATTGAGAACTGTACAATCTGTTGTTTAACTTATTATCATCAATAAAGTAAATTTCATTGGGTTTGTTTTCCATTTTAGGTTGAGCATGTTAGAGCTGAAAGGAATGTACTTGCAGAAGTTGCCAATGACTGCATTGTGAAACTTTATTACTCATTTCAAGATCCTGAATTCTTATATCTTATAATGGAATATTTACCTGGTGGCGATATAATGACTTTGTTGATGAGGGAAGAAACTTTGACAGAAAGTGTGGCACGATTTTACATCGCCCAAACCGTTTTGGCCATTGAGTCTATTCATAAACACAATTACGTTCATCGGTTGGTATTATTACATTTTAAAATCTACTTTCATCTAGTTTTTGTAAACCATATTTTGCAGTTATAAGTTTCTTCACGTTTCCTCGTTTCCTCAGGGATATAAAACCTGACAACCTTCTCTTAGACATAAATGGTCATATGAAATTGTCGGATTTCGGTCTTTGCAAACCACTTGAAGTCTCAAATCTATCACCTATAAGTGAAAAGGAAATATTGGATGATGATAACTTGAATGATACAATGGACGTTGATGGAAATTGCCCGAATAGCAGAAATGGTAGGCGTTGGAAAAGTCCTCTCGAACAACTTCAACATTGGCAAATGAATAGGAGGAAGTTGGTAAGCACTTCATGATTTTGTATTTTTTATTTGGTCTTTCTTTTCTGTTTCACATCTTTTTCTGGTGCAATCATTTCAGCACAGCTTGTGCTTCTCAACTTGTGTTCCTTCTTTTTCAATTAGTATATGGTTTTTTTTGCTTATAAAAGGACCAAGTCCATATTTGATAGCATTTTATCACTTCAAACATGTTTTCATTTGCTCGCATGAAAATCTTCTCCAGCTTGTCTATTCATTTCATGGCAGGCATTTTCCACTGTTGGAACTCCAGATTATATTGCTCCGGAAGTGTTACTGAAAAAGGGTTATGGCGTGGAGTGCGACTGGTTTGTTGATATTCTTTTTCATTTGCTAGAGTTGCATCTATTTATTTACTGTTGTAGTAGTTTTCCCATTTTGACGTGATGCGATACTTTCATATAGTCAGTTAGTAAGAGTAGTGAAAAAATATCTTTGTTCTAAGTTATTGTTTATTTCTTAAAGTTAAAACACTTCGAAGGAAACAAATTCTATCCAGTTTTAAGAATTCCTCATTATGAGTTCAGGATCATATAATTCCTTATTATTCCTCGTTAAGAATTCCCTTTTTGAAATGAAATATCTTCCTTGTTTCCAACATGTGTTCTGACTTGCTGCAGGTGGTCTCTTGGCGCTATAATGTATGAAATGCTTGTTGGTTATCCTCCATTTTACTCTGATGATCCTGTAACAACATGCAGAAAGGTTTTAAACTTCTTGCTTTATTCTTCTCTCCTTAAGCACTTCTTTACAACCTTATTATGAATGTAAGTTATACATAATGATTCTCAATAGGCTTGACCAAAAAATGAAATTTTCATTATGCAGGACTAATTGTATTGTAAAATTCATAATTCCCTATTATTTCTCTATTTTTTCTAGTAGCACTGACCGTAACGGTTAAATTTATGTTGTACTCATTTTGCCTGGGGACGAGTGTCTACAGATTGTCCACTGGAAAAACCACTTAAAATATCCAGAGGAGGCAAGATTGACACCTGAAGCGAAAGATCTGATGTACAAGTTGCTTTCTGGTGTTCCACATAGGCTTGGAACCAGAGGAGCAAAAGAAATTAAAGTGTGTAAGATGTGGTTTTTTTTCTCTCTTTTCCCCCTTACTATGGATTAGTATTAAATCATGTTATCCCCTGATGACGTTGATCGTTAATTGGCAGGATCATCCTTGGTTTAGGGATGTCCTATGGGATAGGCTCTATGAAACTGAGGCTGCATTTAAACCACGAGTCGTAGGGGAACTTGATACTCAGAATTTTATGAAATTCGATGAGGTATAAGATAATTAAGAAATAGTTGGATTATATGAAATTTGATGAGGTGTACTTATATGTGCGTGGATTTTCATATCTTTTGCTTTGACTTGGTTCGATTACGTTGAAATTGTGATATTCATTGTAATTGTCTTCATAGGTTGAACAACCAATGCCAGCTCGATCTGGATCCGGACCCATCAGAAAGGTAAAACTCTATTTACTTGCATGAAGATTAAGATTTTTCAGGAAAAAATAGTCAATCATCTTGTCTTAGCTATTCGCTTTTTTGAATCATTCTATTCGGATTGCAAATTTCATTTCCTCTAGGATATATAAACAATTATAATAGCTGCATGAATGAGTATGTCTCCGTTGATCTTACATACACATAACATTAATCATCGTACAAATGCTCTTAATAGCTTTATGCATCATTCGATTGATTCATAAGTATCTATTTTTTTCACCAGTTCTAGTTATTTACCCTGATACAAAATTTCAAGGTTAAATATAAGTTGATTGAACAACTCTTATGTTTCTTGTATGATTTTTGTCTACAGACGCTCTTAACTCCTCAAGATCTCAGTTTTGTTGGCTATACATATAAGAATTTTGCCGCTGTCAAGGGGAAGCGTCATTCTATTGGTAAATACTTTTCACATAAAAGCACAATATGTTACTATTCCTTTATTTATGAACACATTTTATCTTTTGATGCCACATATTATGAATCTATAATGCTGTATTTTAACTGTTTATCGCCAATTTCCATTTTCTTTTTGTACATGAGATCAGTTTAATGTTATCTGCCACGGAGAATGCTGATATTTATGAAACGTATTGCACAAAAATGTCACAAATATGTTGTGATATTTTTAACCTTTACCCTTTGTGTTTTCCATCAAAGCAGTGACTTAATAGGTTAATCGTTTCGGTGCACTTTTCATATCTCTTTCTTTTGTTCTATATAGCACCACACATTTTCTAAAAGCAACTTTTAGATATGCATCATGTTCAAGAGACTTTAATAGAAAAGTAGAGTGTGCACATGTAACCATGAGACTTGAGTTTAATTTGTTTCCTTATGACCTCTGAGAACGATTGCTTCTTATAACTATAAGTAATAAAAGAGAACCAAGTTTTAGTTAAGAGTAGATTCTTTATCCTTTAGATTGTACAATGCAGATTCAATCTCTGTGGTTTTGAATTTGTAATGATTTTTAGCACTAAGTTACAAGTTAGGCTCATCGCTATATGTTACAGCAAAAACAAGACTTTCCATCTATATAATTTCTTTGCATTATAAAACATATATTTTGATCATCCAAAGCTATACTTCACATGTTATTCTTGGTGCTCCTCCTGTATAGCTGTCCGTAATTGTCAGCTAATGTCATCAAATTGGTCCTTTAGTGGACAAAATTGATGGCGTTGCTCGACATATACGAGTCAATCTGATGTAGCCTATAATGGTGTGGACTAACGTGATCCTGCTACATTTTTTCAGACTAGAACACATGTTTACTCTGCTTAATATTGACATCTACATGCACAGTTGTGTTAAATCAGTCTTTGCTTTTAGTTTCGGTTAATTTTTTGTTTTGCTTTAGTCTCTGAAGAAGAAAATTTGCTTTTAGTCCTTGTTTTAGCATTAATCTTTGGAATATTTGTGTATGTAGGAATTAGTCCATATAATTTAAGTACTAAAATCAATAAGGTCCACATTTTAACCAACATTAACAAATATCCATGAATTAAAGTTAAAATAACAAGGACCAAAAACAATATTGTGTACATATCAGGGACTAGAAAACAAATTTTACAAAGACTAAAGGTGAAATTGAAATATTTAAGGATATCTATCCCTACCACGATATATAAATACCTTCTTGATATTTTCATTAATACATTTCTTTATCCTTTATAACTAATGATATCCTACCACTTTTTTTTGGACTTGATACAGAAAAGGGAAGCCTGTCACCACGATCATCAGTCGACTCCACACAAAGTAATAAAACCTTTTTCGATTTTGATAACTACTTGTATGTTTATTCAGTTATGCAATTCTAATCAACCAGTTTTGTTCTAGGTGATTCTGTAATAAACTATTCCACCTGATACTCAATGGACATCACCAAAGCGTAGGTGGTTGCACCCTATGGTGCTTGTGAAGAGTGACCTAACCTTATTGTAATGTACATTATGACCATCTCGTGTTGCAAATAGATGGAGATTCACCTTCTTCGAAGATAGTGTCTTTACGCCTTCATTTCAGTGCTAACGGACATATATCATGCAGAACCTCGTATACAGGGATTGATATCTATGTATGTACCACTTGAGGAATGGTTCACTTGTTGTGATATATATTTTGAAGCCATGTTGAATGTTTGTAAATTAGAAGATGCCCAGGTTGGCAAATTAGAAGAAAAATGTGCCATCACATGTGGCAACTTCTGACCCTTTTTCCTCAATTCTCTTCTTTTTTTGTTAATCCTTTTTGTTATGCCTTGTCTTCAAGTTCCTCTTGTACTTCCAACATAACAACAAATAACTTTTTACTGCCATTAATTTAGATGAAGTTCAAATTGTTGTGACTTGTGACATTTGTAATGTTGACATAATGAAAAAAATGGTATCAAATATCAATGGAAACTTTGTTATGATTCTGATATGTCATTCATTAGATACTTGAAATTATTTTTACTAGAGGTAAACCTGCTCATTGGTCATGTGCTTACGAAAATATTTGGTATTAAGTAGCTTTTATGCAATCAAAACAAATAAATTGGAGGCATCAATTTATAAGGACTAGATACTTGTAATGTTGCTCATTGGTATTAACTAGATACTAACCTGATTGCTGCTATCTATGAAGGCACAAATTTAAAAATAACATATATATTCTCATGTGTGTTTTCATATTCCAGGTTTACTTGGATGAATAAATTTGATTAGGTGTCAATAAACAAAATTGGGAGGTTGTTTTAATTGATCATTATAAAAAGATAAATTATAGAGCAGATTACATTCACCTCCTCTAAAGTTTTATTAAATGAAACCTGATCTGGTTGGACCAAAGAGCATGGTTGAGCTGTTTAGATCTGCCATATGTTGGGGTTGATCCACCGGTTTGTTTGCCGTCTGTCTGGTTCAGTTGAGTTGTGGAGATGTGATGGCTTTGGTGAGGTTGATCGTCAGCCCCCAGTGAGAGGAACAAGGTTGTGTACAAACATACACTCCGGCGTCCAAGTCAGTGAGGGGTTTAAGAGGAGAGATCACAAGTTTAGGGTTAGAAGTGGCATACCTATCCCAAGGCTAAAGCATAGGTATAAAGAGGGTCTAGGTAGGGTTTGACTGACAAACCTTATTCTGACAATCGTACCTGTTGGTATGGACATAGGTAATCCTTGGCCCTGGGAAGCTGCTTCGGCCTGCGTGGTTGTGGTCAACCCATTGACCTCATGTGTAACCCTCTGCCCGCACCGTAATCTGGTGGATTTTAGGGCGTGTCCATCATATGGTATCACCTACTTAATGGACTCGAGTCAAACCCGAGTAGAGCCGGATTGAGCTTTAGGCTAGTCCGGAAAAACATTCACCTCCCTTATTTGCTCCATGATTAATGCACTTTTCCCCTTTTAACATTAAAAGTAATAGCCAATTTAATATTTATATATGAAACTCGTGCATTGTACGAGTTAGAGTCTAGTTAAATTGAATTGTTAGTCAGTTTTCGATAAACAAAAAATCATACAAAGCAGATGGAGCATAAAAAATGAGGATGGACCATGAAGGAAAGATCGTGCAAGACAAATTATTGGATTAATCGAAACACACAATTAAGATTTGATGTCAAACTAAAGTTAATATCTGGTATCAACAAATTCTGATTAAAAAAAATATAGTTGATTTTTAGTTTTAGGGAGAAATTATTAAGTTTTCGTCTATACACACTTAAAAATTGTGATTAATTATATTTTGTAAATGCTTAATGAATTTCGACAACATCATTTAATGAGAGATACTGAAAAAAGTATGTAATTGATCATACATTAAGTAAGTCTACTATTATCAATTATTTCCAAACTTTCGTGTTTTTATCTCATCAAACTGAAAAAATGGAGATACTAATAAATGGAAGAAGATGATGACTCTAATGGTGGCATATACTACTATAACCCCACAAACATAGGAACTTCTACTGTACACCCGCAAATTAAGGTGTACCGGTACTCTTGCTTCAAAAATTTATAAATTAACTATCAATTTTATAAAATAAAGAACTATTTGTTGATATTTGTATTTTAGAAAACATGATTTCATAAGAAAAAACATCATTTCATTGTTTGTAAAAATCATACTAATATTTTTTTACATTTTATTGTAAAAAATAATCAAAATTCTCTATTATGAGTACTAAAAATTCAGAAAAATTAAATTTTATTTCGTCGACCTTTTTGATAAATAAGATTTAATTATTATAATTATAGGTGATAGAAAACAATTTTCTTCTTTCAATAAAAAAGAAAACAATTTTTCTCTTCAAAAAATAACACATTTAACTATTAAACTTTCTATTTGATATGCAAAACATCATTCAATATTTGCACCGCACTCGTTGCAGATTTTATGCAATTTATCTGGAGAAACATATTTTTATGTAAATATATGAGAAAGTTGATATGATAAAATTGTGGAAACTCATTAATATTGTCAAAATATAAAATTAATACAGTATTTATATTGAATAAATTTTTATTTTATATATGCAAAACACCGTTCAATGTTTGCATCGCACTCATTGCAGATTTTATGTGCTTATATATGCATAAATAAATTTTTATGTACATATATGAGAAAATTGATATGATATAATTTTGAAAACTCGACTATCTTCATAGTATCAACATCAATGTAGTTTTCTACTACATAAATTTTTATTTTATATTTAAAACACCGTTAAATATTTGCACCGCACTTGTTGAGGATTTTATATGCGTGTATATGTAGTTTTTTTTTATGTAACGGTATGTGATAGTCGATTAAATAAATTTATATGTACATGTATGAGAAAATTGATATGATAAAATTTTAAAAATTTGACTATCTTCAGAATATCAACATCAATGTAGTGTTTCTACTAAATAACGTTTTATTTTATATTTAAAACATCGTTAAATATTTGCACCGCACTTGCTGAGGATTTTATATGCTTGAATATGTAGTTTTTTTTTATGTAACGATATGTGATAGTCGATATGATAAAATTTGAAAAACTCATGACTATTTTCAAAATACCGACCTCAGTGTATAGTTTTTTTTTAAAGAGGACGATTATGAAATTTTGCTGTGGTTCAACTTTTTTATATTGTTAGTAGACAAATAATTGATTCCATAGTTATCCCAAAAAAAATTGTTAGACTTATAATGCCCATTATTCATAATTTTTTAACAAATTAACTAATTTCATAGTTATGCGTGTAAATTTCTTACGGTTGTGATAATCATTGTCCATAATTTTTTTTAAAAAAAAAATTAAGTTAAATTTTGCAAAATGACAATTATGCACATAAAATTAAAGAGATCATAAGTTTTAAAGGGGACGATTATGAAATTTTGTTGTAGTTCCATTTATATATATATTGTTATGTTAGTAAATATATATTGGAGGAGTGTTTTAAAGAGAAGACTTAGCTGCTAACTGCCAAGTCAATGCTTAACCTTCTCAGCTTTTTCTACAACCACACCCACACCCACAACTCATTCAGTTCATCTAGATATCAACTTAATTTCTTCAACATATATAATATAATGACACATCCATCATTGCTTCTCTCTTCTAGCTTCACCTATGATGTTTTCATCAGTTTTAGAGGAATAGATACCCGCAACACTTTCACCGGTAACCTCTACAATTCTCTTGATCAAAAGGGTATTCACACTTTCCTTGATGAAGAAGAAATTCAAAAAGGAGAAGAAATCACACCATCACTTCGTCAAGCAATTCAACAATCTAGGATTTTCATTGTTGTTTTCTCTAACAACTATGCTTCCTCCACTTTTTGTTTGAATGAACTTGCCGTGATCCTTGAGTGTTCCAACACACATGGACGCTTGCTTTTGCCCGTTTTTTATGATGTTGATCCATCACAAGTTCGCCACCAAGGCGGTGCTTATGGTGAAGCTTTGAAAAAACACGATGAAAGGTTTAGTGATGATAAGGATAAGGTGCAAAAATGGAGGGATGCTTTATGTCAAGCTGCTAATGTTTCTGGCTGGCATTTCCAAAATGGGTAGATTATTTTCTAATCTCATACCATACTTTTATGCGTTTATTTTAATTACCCTTCTTTTACTTGTCTAATAGTTGATTTTATAATGAAAAAGAAATCTCATATTCAATTCTAGATGAAGGGAACATAGAAAGTAAATAGACATGATTATTTGTACTTTATGTGCTCATAATATGTCTCTCTGTTTTTTTTTTTTGAATGACCAGTTTAGACCTTTACTTAATAAAATGATGAATTTGTGAAATTGTGAAACCAAAATAACAGATATGTGATAAGTTGACACATTATGTGACTAACCAAAGTAACAGAAGATGCAAATTCTAAAGATCTAATTGTATTTTACCTGTCCTGTAATTAATGTTGACTAAGATGAAGTATAAGAATCGATTCAGTGCTGCTGTTTCAAATCATGCATACTTCTGTGATGTGTAGGTTACAATCAGAATACAAATTTATTGGAAATATCGTTCAGGAAGTCACTAAGAAGATCAATCGTACTCCTTTACATGTTGCTGATAACCCAGTTGCGCTAGAGTCTCCAGTGTTAGATGTGGCATCTCTTCTAGGGATCAGAACTGATGAGGGAGCCAACATGGTTGGCATTTATGGAACCGGCGGTGTAGGAAAATCAACATTGGCTCGTGCTGTGTATAATAACCAAATTTCTGATCAATTTGATGGTGTGTGTTTTCTTGATGATATAAGAGAAAATGCAATTAATCATGGTCTTGTGCAACTCCAAGAAACACTGCTTTCTGAAATACTTTGTGAGAAGGATATTAGAGTGGGTAATGTTAACAGAGGAATTTCAATCATAAAAAGAAGGCTCCAAAGAAAAAAGGTATTTTTGGTTCTTGATGATGTTGACAAAGCGAAGCAGATACAAGTACTTGCAGGTGGACAAGATTGGTTTGGCTCCGGCAGCAAGATCATAATCACTACAAGAGACAAACATTTGTTGGCTATTCATGAGATTCTGAATTTATATGAGGTTAAAGAGTTAAATCATGAAAAATCTCTTGAATTGTTTAATTGGCATGCCTTTAGAAACGGAAAAATGGATCCATGTTACAGTGATATTTCAAACCGTGCAGTTTCTTATGCTCATGGCCTTCCATTAGCTTTGGAGGTGATAGGTTCTCATTTGTTTGGCAAAAGATTAGATGTGTGGAAAGATGCATTAGATAAATATGAAAGAATTCTTCCTGAAGATATTCATGAAGTTCTTAAAGTTAGCTATGATGATTTGGACGAAGATGACAAGGGTATTTTTCTTGACATTGCTTGTTTCTACAATTCTTATGAAATGAGCTATGCCAAAGAAATGTTACACCTACATGGTTTTAGTGCTGCAAATGGCATTCAAGTGCTGACCGACAAATCCCTCATAAAAATTGATGCCAGTGGTTGTTTGAGAATGCATGACTTAGTTCAAGGCATGGGCAGAGAAATCGTGAGGCAGGAATCAACTTTGGAGCCTGGCAAACGCAGTAGATTATGGTCTGATGACGATATAATTCATGTTTTGGAAGAAAATACGGTATGTTACAACCTCGAAACATATATGTTGTTCTTCTGATTGATAACTACTAAATTTCTAGATTCTTATTTATCCATTCTCAATTACACATGTTTAATGAAATTCATTTTCATTAGAAAATGATGTTATTATTTAGTGTAATTTCTTGAAATATGTAGATGATGATATTCCTAAACTTTACATTCTGATTAAAATAATGATTTGGAATTGAAAGGGAACTGATACAATTGAAGTCATAATCATCAACTTGTGCAATGACATAGAAGTGCATTGGAGTGGAAAAGCATTCAAGAAGATGAAAAACCTAAAAATTCTTATAATTAGAAGTGCACGGTTTTCTAAAGGCCCTCAAAAACTTCCAAATAGTTTGAGAGTTCTAGACTGGAGTGGATATTCATCACAATCTTTGCCAGGTGATTTCAATCCTAAGAAGCTTATGATACTTAGCCTACATGAAAGTAGCCTTATATCGTTCAAATCGCTCAAGGTATGTATTTTTCAACGCGTTCAATTGGTCTTAAAATATAATGTGCGTTTCCAGTACAAATCTCATAATTTCATTTCATTGTTTTTATGTTTTGCAGGTGTTTGAGTCCTTGAGCTTTCTGGATTTTGAAGGATGCAAGTTATTAACTGAGCTACCTAGCTTATCTGGACTAGTAAATTTGGGGCCACTGTGTCTTGACGATTGCACTAATTTAATCGCGATTCATAAGTCAGTTGGTTTTCTCAATAAACTCGTGTTGTTGAGTACTCAAAGATGCAACCAGCTAAAACTTTTGGTGCCCAACATCAATCTGCCATCTCTAGAGAGTCTAGATATGAGGGGTTGCTCGCGTCTCAAGAGCTTCCCTGAAGTATTGGGAGTAATGGAGAATATAAGAGATGTTTATTTAGACCAGACTTCCATAGATAAGTTACCAGTTTCAATTGGAAATCTTGTTGGCCTCGAACGATTGTTCTTGAGGGAATGCAAGAGCCTTACTCAGCTACCGGATAGTATTCGTATATTGCCTAAACTTGAGATAATAATGGTTTATGATTGTAGAGGATTTCAATTGTTTGAGGATCAAGAAAAAGTGGGTTCAGAAGTATTTCCAAAAGCCATGCTTGTTTATAATGAAGGAAAGGAGACACTGCTCGATGTGTGCTCTCTTAATATCTGTGCCAACAATGACATAGAAGTACGTAAGCTTTCGTTTGTCAGTAATGACTTTGGATTCGTGTTTAAAGGGATTTTTGAAGGGAAGGTAAATTGGTACCAGCAAGGAATCAAGGAATCATCGTTATGCTTTTGGTTTCGAAAGAAATTCCCTCAGATAGCTCTATGTTGTGCTGGAGAACCGCCTATGTATAAAGACAGTATGTTGTTGGATTTCAGGTTGTGTGTACTCATCAATGGCACTAAGCAATTCACTTCTTCATGTAACTACATATTTTCTGCAGGAAGCAAATCAGACCAAATACTTATGTGTGATTTAGTGGGCCTACCGGAAAGATCATTTTTAGAGCATGAATGGAATAAAGTAGAGATTTTATATGATTTGAAATACCCTATGCCATGTGGCTCTGAAAGAATAATGATCAACCATGACAAGACCACAACAAGAAATCCAAGTTGGTCTCTCATTTATGTCAGTGGAGATATCAAAGAGGATGTCAAATTTCTGTCTGAGTTTATGGAATGCAAGGAGGCTGAGAGAAGAAAGGAAACACTATTGGGTTTTCACTATATGCTCAAGCATTATGGTTTCAATTGGACTGGGTTTTGATAGAAAAGATCAAATGTGGTCTACTGAAAACCGATCCCCCGTTCCAGAGGACCAAAAAAACGTTTTTTCCGGGTTCACTGATTCAGAAGTGGAAAAAATAGTGTTTCTTGCCCGTCCAGAACAGTTTTTCGGATGGAATCGGTTTACAAACAAAGGTGTGGGGAAATAAAAACAGCTCACTTACTTTGATTCAAGATGTAAACTCCATCTAATTCAATTGAAATCATGTTAAGCTCAACCAGTTTTTTATTTTTATTATTATTCTTTGACATATAACTTGATCAAAATATAAAAATGTAATCTAATCAAACCAAATGAGTCAAATACAATTAACTTCATCTACAAAATCTTTCAAAAAGTACCAGTTTAGACAACCTAAGAATTTTTTAGCTTTATTTTGTTACTACTGTGATGATACTATGATTCATTTTGAAATTTGAGTTACATCGGCTTTTATATTTGTATTTGAGAATCGATTTGATTGAATTATTCTTCTTGGTACATAATTTTCTTATTCAACTCAACCTTTCTTATTTTGATGTGTGTTTGTATTAGAACAAAGATTTAGCTGTCAATCGGAGATATCAAAATATTATGTTAAATGATACATGAACGAGGTACAAATTACATTCATTAAATATATAATAATCATAATAAATAATAAAATGGTCTAGATTTTTCAATAGTTTCCATTTTTATTTTTATTTTTGGTTTCACAGATTTTTCAATCAGTTGGTCAACTTTCCAGGATTGTGATTGTATTGTGTGCTAAGTTGTTTTGAGGCTGTTCTGCTTCCAAGAATGTTCTATAGGCTGGTTGCTATGATACAAGCTTGTAGCATACCAAAGTATACCGGCAACTATGATGGAAGGTTGTTAACCATTCACTCAATCCACTTGACCGACCAGCAGCATGGCAACCCTCCAACATGAAGGTCGGCTATAGGCAGATTGATCAACATCCTGACTTCTAGCAACCCTCTGATATATAGGCCTGCTACATGCAAACCAACCAATGGGTTGGCTACCGACAACTCTCTAACCAACTACCGACAGGCCTATGGCCTAGCGCTTGACAGATTTGGTGTCAAACAAACTAACAGAAAATGACCTGACTGCCAGGGGCGATGTCATTGACAAAATGGGTCCTGACAGTCAAGGGACAGCCGAGAACCGTGCAAGTCCCGGCACCATGAGTCCTGATATTGTAATTAAATTACCTTAAAATATATTTATGGGTGAAATGGATATCAATCCATATAAAAATTGTAATTGATAGATTAATAGATTGTTTCAGTTAATCCATCATAATCCAATTGCAAAATTATGTAAATCATCTATTTCCCTAATTAAAAGAAATCAACCGAACCGAAGTGAAATATTCAAAATTGAATTGATCCACCGTGAACAAACAATAGCAATAATTACATTTCAGACTCGAGGCAAGTTAGAGAAAATAATTTAGTAGTTACTTGATGATTGAAGATAGTCGCTTTGACATCAACTTTCTCAAGCACGGATTGGAGGCTTTGAGCTTGTGAAAAGCACTACTATCATATAACAGATATACAACAGATTCATGGTGCGGTAAATTGTTGCTTCCTATCTAATACATCAAACAACTACATATGATCAGATTGATGAGCACAATGACTATAATAATGAAAATGCTCAATATGTTGACAACCTCTTGGAAGACTTCGACGAAAGTTTGTGAAAAATGTGTGCCTTGCTCCACAATTTGTGTGATGCACATTCGAGTTGAAATGAGTTATTCAATGCTTGTGAAAGCTTTTTCTCAGCTTATGTTTCTCACAATGATTGGAATTCTTTTCACTTCTATGATACAAAGGCTTTTCTCTATTATGTTGGCACACATCAATCTCAGCATGTTCAGAACCATCAGATGTACCGCGATGTTTTTCTTTGATCCTTCTACTTCGACCATCCTTTTCAACATCAGAATCATCGGAAGAATAAGAACGCTCAGCTCTGTGCTTCTGACTTCGATGTTTTTCTTTGATCCTTCTACTTCGACTATTGTTTTCAATGTCAGAATCATCGCGAGAATAAGAATGCTCAACTCTTCTCTTCTCACTTCCACGTTTTTCTTTTATCCTTCTACTTCGATCATTCTTTTCAACATCAGAATCATCGGAAGAATAAGAATGCTCAGCTCTGCTCTTCTGATTTTGATGTTTTTCTGTGATCCTTCTACTTCGACTATTTTTTTCAACATCAGAATCATCGGAAGAATAAGAATGATCAGCTCTTCTCTTCTGACTTCCATGTTTTTCTTTTACCCTTCTCCTTCGATCATTCTTTTCAACATCGGAATCATCAGAAGAATAAGAATGCTCAACTCTGCTCTTCAGACTTCCATGTTTTTCTTTGATCCTTCTACTTTGACTATTCTTGTCAACATCAGAATCATCGGAAGAATAAGAATGCTCAGTTCTGCTCTTTTGATTTACATGTTTTTCTTTTATCCTTCTACTTCGATCATTCTTTACAACATCAGAATCATCGGAAGAATATAAATGTTCTGCTCTCCTCTTTTGACTTCCACGTTCTTCTTTGATCCTTCTGCTTTGATCATTCTTTTCAACATCAGAATCATTAGAAGAACAAGAATGCTCAGACCTGCTCTTCGGACTTCCACGGTACCGATCATGACTAAAACTTACATGATGCCTTTGAGAATCGCAGTGGATTGTTGATGAATACTTATGGCTGCTTATTTTATCCTCGGGTTGACGTTGATGATTACGTTCATCTGATTTATAAGAATGCTCATCTCTGCCCTTCTGTTTTAAATGATAATCGGCAGGACCAGAATCCTTCTCATCAGAATTATAATGTCTTTTTCTGCCATGTTTCCTCTTGTGCTTTTGAATGTTCTTTCTACCTCGATCATCCCTGTCACTGTCAGGAGCTTCAGATGAATACGAACGCCTATCCCTATTCTTATAATTTCCATTGTAACAATCAGGGCCAGACTCTTCAGATGAAATGGAATGCCTTCGCTTGCCATGTTTACTCCTACCGTGCCTAGGATGATCATAATCTTTGAGTGAAAGTGAACGTTCTCGTTTAGTTTTTCTACTTGGATCATTTCTGTCACTATCAGAATCATCCGAATGCTTGTTTCTGCTCTTTCCATGATCTTTTTCAGAGGCAGAAGAGCCTGATGAACTTGACTCTTTATAATCTCGCTTCTTTTTGCTTTCCTTAACTCTTATTTTCTTAGATCTACTCTCTCCATCATCTAAAGATGCTTCCCTTTCTGAATGCAATAGCTGCTGCTTTTTGTGCTTCTTCTTTTTGGACTTTTTTGGTTTTTTAGATAAGTTGGTCAATAAATCAGGGATATCACCCATATTGAGAAAACCTGTAAAATCGAGAGTAATTATGGTTGATTTGGTTGGACAAACATCTGAGGCATCATCAAGGCCTATAAAATCACTTTAAAAATAAGAGCTGATGACAGATACCTCCATATTCATCAAATATGTCCTCTTCCTCAGCAACTATCTGCTGGTTGGGGTCGTCTGGTTTAAACCCTCCACGAGGAGGACTGATTCCTGGCTTCTGCTTGAGCTCCCATTTTAGAGGCTGCATCATTCCCAAACAAAACAACAAAATCAATATCAAATTGTCAATATTACCGACTATTGAGGGAGAGGGGAATAAGTATTATAGATGTTCACATCTAGACTATATAATTTACCATGACAAGAACATACAGATGCAATACCCAACAGCAAATTGTGCCACTACGAAGGACATTCCTGGAAGGCATGCTAAACTTTAGTTTAGGCTGCAGATAATCTGAGTTCTTAACTAATTTTTCCTTTCTGAGTTCTTAACTAATTTCTCATCCAAATTTGTGCAAATATGGCTTTTAATCTATTTCATTCTATTCTATTTATCGATATATCTATAATTCTATTCTGTTTACTACATAGTAAAACAAAGTCATAGCTGGACAAGTGTCGACTTCTAAGAAAAAAATTCCTGCATTTTGCCTATTACTCTATGCTAAACCATTTTTCCAGCTCAAAACTAAACCATTGGGACAATCTGTTTGCTACACGTCACAGGTCTTAAGCTTGCCACACTATTGCTTTAAGCATGAATCTCTAGTCTAAACTAGCACAAAGATCCAGAATTCGGTCAAAATCTCCCTCCCCAATATTTTTGTCTTGAGCTGTACAAAAGTAAAATAAGTTTACCCAAACACAAACTCATCGAAGAATAGAAATTCCTTGTACAATGATGAAGCGAAACTATAAAGGATAGAAAATGTAGCAGATATGGATATGAGGCATTTTCCCTTGGATTGTTCAATAATTGCTAGAAACAGGTGGAAAACAATCAATTGCTTACTTAAATTTTCTCACATTCAATTACTGGTTGCAGTGAATTTAGGTCCCAGTGATCTTAAGCTAATTAAAGATTGAGATGACATAGAGGAAGACAGGAAATTCTTGGAATTGTAATTCTCACCAAATGTTATCAGTTTGTGAACAGATGTAAGCTGTCCCATTATGACGCAAAACATATTTTCTTATCAGGAAGTCATGGCATATAACTGATCAGATTTTGAATAGATTAGTCACTTCAAGATGTAATTGAGTTCAATCATAGTGTATTAATTATTTAACGGAAGTGTGATAAAACAACTGCCAAGCAACAATTATACTCACAGAATTAAACAAGTAAATTTGTCAACAAACAATAAAAAAAACATAAACATTTGATTAAACCAAACACTATGCAGGCATAAATGTATCAATCCACAATGTCAAGGACTAAATTGTAAAATTTCTCAAACAATAATTCAGTAGAAAGAGCAGCTGACCTCAGTAAGATCTGTGTGGGCAAGAATAGCATTCAAAGGGTCATCTCTTTTTAATCTGCTTTCCTCGTTTGGCATTATAGCATCCTTCAAGGGACATTCACGATCACCACTTTGGTGACCATAGTTACCACATCTTAAACATTTAACATTGCGAATTTCAACTCCAAAAGGTTTTGCCCTTGCAGCAACTCCTGTTTCATGCCTAAAAAGTATTCAGTTATTAAAAGTACAATATTAATAATTCATGGAGTTTCACAACAGTAATTTTAATTCAAAACCTATATTGGACTGCCTATCTCCCTTCAATGATTAACAGATATTTTTTTCCCTCCCTTGCTCTAACGTGGAGAACATTGGTCAGCATTTTCTAGATTGCAAGTCGGTCAGCCCACAGCCACACAAGAACAAGTGTAACCAGATTTGTAATAGAGAAGAGAAATGCCGTCAAGCAATGGGAGAGCCCATTGGGGGGATTCTTTCATAGGACACAATAGAATAATTGACGATTGCGAGGGTGATGGCACCAGTACAGGGATCGGGGTGTTGAAAATGGAAGAGAAAGTGACAGCCTAAAGAGGTGGTTTTCTGCATGTTAAACTCAGACGACCTACCACTGCTGCCTAAACCCCCACACAGACTCTATCTATGAAGGAGACTGGGATACCAACAGACATTGTAGTTTGCAACTATGTTTTGTTTCTTGATCCTCCATGAGATCAAATTTCCTCCAATGAGGACACAATGCCCTGAAGTGGATCTTCTATCTGCTGGTGAACCTGCCCAATCAGCATCAGAATAGCCCACAACTTGGGCGTTACCCTTGTTTTCATTAAAGAACTAGGCACATAGAGATCGATTATTACTTTGTAAGAGATAAGGTTTTTCAGGAGAAACCATAACTGATTTTGTTAGATCGAATGAGAGGAAGGGGATTAAAGAAAACGGAATTTAAGATACAAACACATCAAAAAATTAATTTTACAAACCCATTTTTGTTTTTTATGAGAGGAGGAGCGGTATTCGGATATATTTTTTTGTATTATTTTGGCGATATGGCCGAGTGGTATTATTTTTGAGAGGGGGGACTGCAAATTCGTTTTCCCCAGTTCAAATCCAGGTGTCGCCTGATCGAAAAGAGAATTCAAATAGTTTATTTCGTTTTGTTGATACAGAAAACTTTTTATTTTTTTCCAGCGCAAGCTAGTGTAGGAATAAGGGACTAGTTTGATGCAAAATTCTAAGCATCGGGAAGTTTGTTCTCCAAAATGGTGAAATTTCAAGAACATGGTAGTAACCAGTAACTACTAGTTTGTTAATAGTATGTTAGTAAGAGAGTTAGACTGTGATGTATATAAATAAGGGGAAGGATTAGACAGGCGTGGCTAGTCATTTGAGTGAATTAGGACCTTTTGACTGTTTCGGAGGTGCGACCCTCAAGGGATTCTAACTTAATTCTTTGTAACAAAAATGAATGTTTCTATGATTATGTTGACATGGATGTTTTTAAAAGCACAATGAGAGAATAGCACCCCCTTGTGAATATAGTACCTCCAATACATTTAAAAAAACCAAGGTATTATATTCATTATGGTACAAACCAATTAAAAGGGACTTGTGCAAGTTTTCAAAATAGAAAAAGGAAGTATAATTCATATATGGTGAAATTAATTTATTCTTTCTTTTATTATTAACTTAACAGGGGGAAAAATAAAGGCTTTTGAAATAAACAAGTCTACTCTACCCATTCAACATTAGACAGGATATAGGATCAAATCCATGTTTATCTAGTATCTAGGTTGGGACATTTGTCACCAACACATATATTGGGGGAAAAACCTCAACAATGGTGATTTCCAAGAGGCTAGTATGATTGGCAAAACTCCTTAATATGTGTCACAAAGCAACCTAACTAAACAGAAATGCCACAATAAAAACTAATTCTTGCAAGTAAAAAAGAATTACTAATTGACATACCTTGGTGCATTTTTAAGAACTTCGAATTCTTCTTCAGTTGGTAGAGCACGGCCAAAAACATCTTTAGGCCTCGGTTTTTTCTTCTCTCCATGTGGCGGCCTAGGAATTAAGTGATTCACAAACAGATTCAATGACACAAGAAATGAAAACAAATCACGGAAAATTAGATTATTGGAGAAAAAAATAAGGCAAAGTGAGGAGCAAGTACAATGAAGAGGAAGGTCCATCAGGATTGGTTTGTGTAGGCTCATTATTCACCATATCTTCTTTTTTCTTCTCGTCATTCAGTTCTGCAGCCTTGGCACTTTCAGGATTGTAACCAGGAGGACGAACATACATAAAGCTAACAGCTTGCATAAGCTCCACCTACACATACACAAACCAAAAACATGAAAAATTCGATTGCAGCCCACATAGGGGAAACAAATAAAAAGAAGAGGTTGAGGTGCAAAATGGAACCTTTTCTTTGTCCTTCTTCGAGATGAGAGATGTCGTGCGATAAAACTCTTGCTCCTGAGCATACTGCAAAATGCAACAAGAGGATTATCAAATTAGAATCAGAACTGAATTGGTTAAAAGGGGAAGGGTATCTGGAAAGCTACTTGCCTCACGAGCAACCTCTTCAGTTCGACGTTCGCGTTGAGCATGGGTTTGTTCAGCAATCCACTTGCGGCGTTGATTAGGATAAGACAAAGGATGCCATGGTTTTTGGTTAAGAAAATTATGACTCCACGCAGTACCCGATTTCGTCTTATAATCAACTTCCCCTCCACCCTTATCATCATTGAATCTCTTGCTCAGCCTTACACCTCCTCCTTCCTCACCCTCCATCTTCTCCTTCTCCACACCACAATTTCAAACAAACACCCCTCTCAACCAAAACAACCTTCAATTGAAATCCATCAAAAACAACCCATAAATCAATTTTCAGCACAAAGTGTCAATTTTTACAAAATCACACTGGAAAAAAAAACCAACTAAAATTAAATAAATTTTCAAATCAAATCATTCAACATCATCAACTCTAAATAAATTATAGTTCATAAACAAACAAAAAAACTTAAAACCCCGTTTATGTTGAGAAAATAATGAGTGGGGACTTTTATCAAACAAGTGGTGTGCAATTAGAAAAGATTGTGAAAATTGAGCAAAATCGAATTGAAGGATTGAAATGGGAGAAGAAATAACCTTAATTTAATCGTGTATGAAAGAAATTTTCTAAGTTGAACCCTTCTTCTTCTTCTTCTTCTACAATCGCCCAAAGAAGGATTCGGAACAGTGTGTGTTACCTGCGATGATTGATATATAGGTTTGTCGCTAGTTGTTCATTTTTCTTTTTTGATGTTTTTTTTCAATTAGGAAATAGCTTAGTTAGAATTTCACCTCTAAATTGAAAATCATTCGATTTTTCTAGGCTAGTTAGATTTTAAAAGATTATTTTAAAAAAAGTTGAATCGATAAATGAGACGGCAAAGTGATTGTGTCAATGGATCAATAGTTGATCCATGCAGTCGTTGGTTAAATCGCAGGAATAAACTGGATAAAATCGGTTGATTTAGTTACAAAATTGTATAGGTACGAATCAGGTTGAATCTATGACCTGATCTCTAAACAAAATTAAAAAAATATATCATGACACCGAAACTTTTTGTAAAATATTACACTACTTAACATAATTTCTAGAGTTCATTTTTCAAATTTTACGATACGTTATTATACATCGGGTTAATAGATTTTTACATCCTGTAATATATGACATTTTTGGTTTTGCCCCCTCTAAAAAAGAAAATTAGATTCGGTCCTTGTAAAATGAAGATTCTTCAGATTTGCCCCCTAAGCCCATTGACTCAGCAAAATCTTTGATGTGGCACTTAAGTGGCTTTTTCTTTTTAGGGTTAATAGGTCTTTATCCCCCTCTAATATAGGTCATTTCCGGTTTCCCCTGTAAAAAAAAAAAATTATTTACCCCCTGTAAAAAAAAATTGTTTTGATTTACCCCCAATAGGCCAAACAAAAACAAAAATTTCTTGAAAAAAAAAAATTGTTTTTGTTTGGCTTATTTTTCATTTTTTTTCTTGCCACGCGTAAAAAACAATTTACATGTCATTTATATTTTAAAAAATAAAAAAAATTATATTTAAAAAAACGAAAATCTTTTTAAAAAAAATGTAAAAATTAATTTTCAAAACTTTAAAAAATTAGAAAAATAAAATTATTTTTTAAAAAATCGAAAAAAATATTCAGATTTTTTTTCAAAAATTAAAAATAATCAGAAAAAACATTTTGATTTTTTTTTTGAAATTAAAAAAATAGAAAAAAGTTCTGAGTGTTTTTTTTTAATTAAGATATTTAAAAATTCGGGAATTTAATTTTCAAAATAAAAAAAATTCGAAATTATAAAAAATTCTGATATTTTTGAATTAATTTTTTTTCTACAAAAAAAAAAATCTGAAGGACAAGTGTCCATGCCACATAGGAGATTCTGGTGAGTCACATGGCTTAAGGGGCAAATTTGAAGAATCTTTATTTTACAATGACCGAATCTAAAAAAAAAAATTACAGGGGGGTAAAGCACTATTAACCCTTATACATTCAAATAAGTTTTTTATGATGTTATAATGAAAATATATGGTCAACTAACATAGCAATATATTATCAAGTTAAATTATTATAAGGGATTTTTTATATAAATTGTAATTAACATGTGAATTAAAATTTATATAAACTTTTGATTACTCTTTTGTTATCATAGCCTTTTTTTAATCAAAGCAAGATTACTGCATATCATTAATAATCGAGGGATACAAAGTAAGAGGTACGATATGAAAAATATGGGGGCTATGATGGGATAAGGCGGCTCTAGCAATACTATGAGTACCTTATTTGCTTGCCTCCTGACAAACGACACTACATAGTCGAGATTATTGCATAAGAGACTCTTACATTCAGATACCAAAACATTGAATTCATTAAGTGCATGTTTGTTTTTGCAGTACCCAAGCCACTAAACACACGTCTTGAATAAAGCCAGTGTCTTAAACTTCTATTTTCCGCGGTGAAATGACTTGGAAACTAAACATGTGCTAAGAGGAACATTGTGAGCTTTAAGAGCATCCATCATAGTCTTGTTATCCGTTTCAAACATAACATTGTACAAGTCATTCGATATTAAAAATTTTAGAGAATGAAGAAGACCAAGAGATTCTTCTTCCAATACAACTACTCTTGGGGCTCCAGCAACAGCTAATGTTGCCTATTGTGTCTATTGTAGGGGAGGGCATGAGTATGAAGAATGTCCTTGGAACCAAGTCGCATCCAACTATGTTGGAAGTCAACCAAATAAGACATGCAACCCTTACTCCAACACATGTAGTCATGGTTGGGCAGATCACCCTAACTTCTCATGGGTTGGTCAAAAGAAAAAAGTTTCAGCTACCAAACCAAACCCTCCAGCAAAGAGTGCATTCCAAGAGAGTATGGAGAATCTCTTCAAGGAATTTTTCACCATGAATGAGTCCACCAGCTCAAAAACTGCAGAAGCCTTAGTTTCTATAACTGCATCTTAGAAGACTATGGAGAATCAGCTAAGACAAATCCACAAAGTTGTATCTGAAAGACATACTTGTTTTCTACCTAGTCAAACTGAGATTGCAGCTACTAAGGAGAAGAAGAAGGAGCAAGTTAATGCAATATGACTCAGGAGTGGTAAAGAAATTAACACTGCTGAGAAGGAAATGGAGTTAGCTGTGAATCCAAAGCCCATGACCAGAGAGGAAGAAATCGGTTCATAAATAGATATGCATACCGCTGCAACTCCCAACTGATAAGAAGCAAAGATACAAACTGATGTATTTCTCAGGCCAACACAACCAGAGATGCAGACCATTGCATCTCCTAAGTCAAAAGAGAATTCCACTAGTGGCAAAGCTACATCTCCAAACTTCAGTCAATACACTTGACCACTTGATCCACCTTTTCCTCAAAGGTTGGCGAAAGCTTCAATGGAGAAACAGTACAAGAATTTATTAGAGGTCTTGAAGTAGTTCCAAATCAACATTCCTTTGCTGGAAGTTCTACAGCAAATGTCAAATTATGCCAAGTTTTTGAGACAGTATCCATGACCGATGAAAGCAGCATGTTGATTCAACATAAGATGCTAGCAAAGATGCAAGACCTAGGTAGCTTCACTATTCCTTGTTCTATACGTGGGGTTTATTATGGGCAAGCTCTTGGTGATTTAGGGGCTAGCAGCAATTTGATGCCTAAATCAATTTTCAATCAACTCAGAATTGGTCAATCCAAGCATACTGCTTTAAATTTTCAGCTTGTTGATAGGTCTCTAGTCCACCCTGAAGGAAGGATTGATGATGTACTTGTACAAGTGGATTAGTTTGTATTTTCGGTAGACTTTATCATACTTGATTTTGAAGCTGATGAGAATGTTTATATCCTTTTAGGGAGACCTTTCTTAGCAACTAGAAGGACTAATATTAATGCGTACAGAGGAGAGCTGGCTATGAGAATGAATGATCAACAAGTCAGGTTCAACATACCAAAAGTCATGGGGTTTGCAGATGAGCCTATAGAAGTGTTATCCATGATAAGCATTGTAGACCTTTTGGCTCATGAATCAAATCAAGCCATTCAAGCAGAACAATTTGAAGACTTGAAGGAAGAACTTGTTGAAGCCCTTGATTGATAGCATCGTAAAGCTATAGCCTGGCAGATGTCAAACATGAAAGGAATTAACTCAACCATCTGCATGCATAGTAGCCCACCTGAAAAATGATCAATGAAAAGTACTGAAGCTCAAGGGAAGGTGAGTCCTATCATGAGAGAAGTTGAAAGTAGAGAAGAAGTCATCAAATGGGTTAGTCATCTTTAATGTTTGTCTAAAAAAGGAATGGTAAGTGAGGTAGTGGCATCTCCCACTATTGATGCTGAGGTGATGCCCAAATTTTTAAGCAAATGCAACTTATCAAAATGGGATACACCTAGAGCTATCAATAGTAGGGGGCATTCAATTTTACAAAAAAAAGTGTATGAAAGCATATTGCATAAATATGGAGTCAACACACAAACTTACCACTGACTATCATTTTACTAAGTCCAAAGATAAGAAATGGAAGTGTTCGAAACTTCATAAGAGAAAGCTCGTAGTGCGGGAGGAAGTTGTAGGCTTTAGACCAAAGCTATTACTTAGAAAAATATAAATATGGATGGTCTAGAGTTGTATCTCCCACTAGAGCTATATCTCGAAAGAATGAAACGAACCATGAATTAAAGGTGAATGTTAAAGAAAGGAAGCATTATTGGGGTTACTTCCCAATTGGTGCTTGTGCAACCTCAATCACCATGATATGAATCCTTTAGGGATCATAATCATCGGCCTGAGGACGTTAAACTAAGCGCTTTGAAGGGAGGAAACCTTTTGGCAATAAGGAGGAATGCTTACATCTAACGTCGTCTTAAACAATTCGTAGGCCCGGTTTTAATCTTATAAATTGGCCCCTAATAAAAATAGAAAGAAAAAACGATTTTTTAAAGTAGAGAAGCGGAAGTGGCTGGGATTGGGTGGCGGTGGCTACGATTGGGTGGCGGAGCTGCGGAGGCACGTCTGAGGAGATGGGTGTGTGTGATGGTTTCTGAGTTTCTAACTTCTAATTGTGGTTGTAACAGATAACTCAGAGATTAAATAATAAAGGATTTTCTTTTTTAATTAAGTAAAAAGGATTAGTTTGGGCAAAAAAAGTGATTAAAATTAAACATGCTGGGCCCCACAAAAAAAGAGGCACTGTAAAGGAAGATAAATATAAAAAATAAAAAAATAAAAAAAGCCTGGTGGGACTTGAACCAATGTTTGCATGGTCAAGTATGTAAATCTTTCCCACTAAGCTATTCTTATCAGTTTGTTAAGTACTCGCCTTTATATCTATATAACACTTAATATAGGACCTTACATATAAAAAAAATATGGGCCCCCAAAAATTTGAGGCTCGGTGACATAGCCCGGCCTTGAAGGGCTATGGGCTGGCCTTGCTTACATTCCTCCTCTTTTATCTAATTTTTGTAGTTTTTGCTAGTTTGATTTACAACATGTGAGAGATATAGCTTTGGTTCTGACGCAACATCGTGGTCTTGGAGCTATAGCGCGTCACATTGTTGGTACTGGGGGATAACTGGATTTTAAATGACAAGAGAGGAACTGAAAGAGTTAGATCGTGGTTCAAAGTTGTAATTGCAAGGGGACATGGTATGCACACAACTGCAGAGGGGGTACACTCTCGGACACGTTGCATTGGTGGATTGCGAAGTTGTATCATCTGGTTTTCACGCGGTCACTACTCCCAAGAGTTATAACTCCCTTCTTCATTACCTACACATAAATGTTACCCCCACAACTTTCAAAACCACCACTCTTCTCTAAAAAGTGTCAACTTTTCAACCCTTCCACTGCCCGATTCAACTACAATCCAACCCTTAAACTTTCTTTTGAATCCTCTCTCAAACAACAAAACCTGAAGATTCTTGCTCTTCCTACAACAGTGAAATTCGCCAAAACCACCACTTCAAGAGCCTCACAATCCCTCTTACGCAGTGAATTCTTTGAACACCAGGATACATCTTTGCATTCTGGTGATATGAATCAACTCGAAGTGGTTGCATCCCATTTCCAAAATGACTTGACCCTCACTAAACTCCAGGCCAAATAACTAAGAGGGAGATTTACCTAGAAAAATGGCTGGATTTCTCCAATCCATTCCCTTACCTTTTACTACCTTCTTAGCTACAATGTTGGATAGCTTGCATTGGAAAAATATGATGTCCCATCGAAACTCCTATAATGAAACATAGGTAAAGAAATTCTAATCCTAAATTCTGAATCATGAGCAAGATACATCAATGGTTAGAGGGATGTCGGTTCCATTCTCTTCAGATCCATCAACCACCACTTTGGCCTCACAAGGGCTCCAAGCCTCCAACTTTGGAGTTGAATGGTGATTTTCAAAAGAAGTTGGCAAACCTGTCTGAAAAGGAGAGGGATGAGATCAAGAACTTCTTGGCGTACAAGGACACTGAATGGGAGTTGGACTCAAAGGGTGAACTAGAAAAAGTTAGTAGAATGGCATTGAGAGGAGAAGTGAAGATTAGCTAGAGAATGGTTCAAAATGGTGTGATGCCTACATCAACTAACGAGAAGATCATAGTGTCCATGATGGTGTTGATGTGGTGTCTCTTCAGCAAAAAGATAATTAACGTTGGAAGCATTGTAACACCCTCAAACCCCAAAACGGTATATAATAATAAATTCAACAGATAATCACAAAGGTTAGAGATGTTACTCCATCATTAATCCAAAATAGTCATAAATCATTAATATCATAATTTACTTGAGATGATGTTGTTGATATGAGAGTGATGTGATGATTTATTAAAGATGGTATTCATATGATGTTGGTATTCTAGGAATGTTAAATATGTATATATGCATGATTTACTTGAAATCCTAGAATGCTATTTTTATGTCTATACCTTATTATGTGGAATGTTATCTAACCCTCAAGTGGTCCTTTGGTTGACCGCCTCACTATTTTTAAAAACGGTGTAGATGACATGCAGGTTTGAGTTCGTATTGCTTGTGAGTGCTCGAGGATTAGCTTAAAGCTACCTCTTTATCTTTTATTTGAAGTCTAGATTAGGACTATGATTAAGAGTGTCCGGACTTTTTCATCTTATGCTATGTATTCATGTTATTGATGAGACATGTTGTTTATTTATGTCTGAGATTCGACATATTGTTGTTGATATGTTATGAGAATATATGCGACATTTGGTTAGTGAAGTCTAATCCCAGCAATTTTAAGTCTTTGTCTAATCTCGTTTAATTTACCACATTATAGTTCGAATAGTTTTTCATAACAAACAATCTTATAAACCCTAACTTAGAATGATAATTAGTGTTGAACGGCTTCTAATATCGCACTAGTCCATGTGGAAAGGATATAAAAATACTTACTTTGGATATGTACATCAATAGGAGGAACAATATGCTACAACACAGACACACACACACACACAAATTTCAATGTGGGAAATAATCACAAGTTTTGTGTAGGGGGTGACTATAATTTACTTGAGTAGTTATAGTTGAGGTTAGCTAACTCATGAGAGACCAATTGCACGATTACTATGAGTGGACTATAATTTAGGATCTGTTTTTTATCAATGCTTGAGTTGCATCACTCGAGAAGAAGCAATGTTTAAGTTTGGGGGTGTGATAATCAGCAAATAAGTTGGTTATCACATTGCATTTAGCTCTCATAATGGACAAGAAATTGAGTGATTGTAATTCCTAAGACATCTAATCAATGACTATTTTAAGATTTTATAGTTTTAGTTGTTTTTAGTGTTACTTAATCCTTTTTAACTAGTAATGCTTGTCATGGATGTTTGATTATGTAGGTTAAAGAATGACTCTGAAGATGCGGGAAGTTGAATCGCGGATTACAGTTGATCCACAGAAGATTTTGAAAGATGCAGCGTCCTGGATCGTTATCCAGGTCGTACATAATACAAACATGTGGGACCAAGTCTGGCCATTGCTTAATGAGGAAGAATATGAGTTGTCCCCAATGATTAGAATCCTAGGAATAATAAAGGAATATGTCGTGGAGTAGGTAGGATATGATAAGGATAGCCCATGTGTAAAATGACTAAAGCGTACAACTTGTAGTGGTTGGCCTTATACTATAAAAGGACAACCATGTGTTAGTACCAAGAGTCCGAAAATTCATCATAGAATTGGAGAGGCCAGATGATGACATGTCATCTTACGTTATTCTTAGCATGTTTTTCAGTCATTTTCAGTAGGTTTTACCAGCAAAACAAAGGAGTATTAGATCAATTGCATATGATTTCAGAACATTTGTATTGTTTTCTATATTTGAGTCTGTAATTCTATTCTTCCCGAAACATACCAATTTTAGGGTGTTCTTGAGGTAATTCACGAAGAAATCATGCAAATCGGCAAAGCAAGACATCCAAAGATTTATGTGCTCCTTGGAAAGATGAAGAATGAATATTCAAGAGGCCTCAGAAGACTTTACAGAGGGAGGAATTATGTTCCCAAGTTTCAAGACATCTTACATTGAAGCAAACACCTAAATAGGCAAAGAAAATAGGCATTTCAGCACCCGAAACGTACTCAGAAGCTCCCATGCGCACGAAACGAAGCGTCCAGGAGCTGAAGGAAAGCACCCATGCGCATGATATGGGCGCCAGGCGCCCAAACATGGCAGGCACATGCGCCTGGCGCATGCTGGGGCGCTAGGTGCTCAGTGACTTGTGAAAAAAAGTCACATTTTGTGACTTTTTCGCTCCTAGAAGCCCTTGATTTTAGTCCAAGTCATTTGAAAATTTCCCTATAAATACCGCCTTCTTCATTCATAATTACTCATTCAAAACTTGAGCAGTTCAAGAGGAAGGCGATTCTAGGAGCTACAGAACGAGTTTTATCTTCTCATTATCTTTCTAGGGTATGTTTTTTCCTTTTTGTATTTTGTTTTTAGTTATCATGTGTAACTAGATATTTAAATGCTAGGGTTCTAAGATGAACCTCTATTTATTTTGTTGGATAATTATTTAATTTAATGTCGATTATTTAGTTATTTACTATTCACTATTAAGTTTTATTAGGATTAGTTTATTTCAAAGGAGCGCAACCCTAATTTAGGTACTTAGGTTATGACAGGGCTTAATATTGATGCTTATCTCTTGATATTTATATATGCCTATCTATGAAGAAATTAGTTAGCAATTAGAGAAAGATACCGAAAGAGAGTTAACCCTAGTAGTAAGTACTTAAGAGGTGACATTACTAATATTGAGTAAAATGTGCTGAACCTAGGATATAACTAGTTATTAATTAAGGAAACAAGTGACTCTCGTGAGTAAACCAAACCTAGTAAAATCATTCTCATCGACCCTTGGTAAGGTAGATGTTGATAGGGCTGCCCGTTTGTAAAACTATCAATAGGGAGAATGTGATATGAGATACCAAAGATTCATATATGGGAGAACCTCTAGGAACACTGGTCATCATACCTTTGGAAATTTAGTAACGCCAAGTTAAGTCTATATTTCAATTACCTTTGAGGGAGCACGACCCCACACGTAAGGATCATCGTGTGACCATCAAGTGCAACTTAACATTGGAGGGATATACCTATATAAACTGAGAGTAAAACCCCACATGTAAGGATCACCGTGTGATCAACAGGTGCAACTTGACGAACTGATTAGGTTAGGACGTCCCATCACTTGTATAGTCTACTTAAGATAACTAAATGCTACATGAATGTTATTTAATTCCAACAAATAAATATGGGGGATTTAAAGAGTCCTAATCGCTGCTTACTTTCTGCAACCAAAACACATAACTTGTTATGTTGCAAACAGATAAAAATTGCAATCTCTAACCCACAACTTTTTTATTTATTTTAATTGTTCAATTATAGGTAACGTGAATTGTTTGGACAAAACAACAATCATTGTGGATACGATACTCTACTTACACTTTACTACTTGGTAAACGATTTGGTACACTTGCCTAAATCCGACCATCACCAAGTTACGACTAGGGTTAGCAGCTTTAGAGTTCTCATTTCATCTCATTTTCTCCCTAGATGAGCATGGGTGCTAGATTCTAGAGGTTTAGAGTTAGATTACTTGGTGATGATTTGGCTCACCACTCTCCTTCAAAGGATTGTAATCTTGTAGCAACTCTATTTAATCTATCAATTTAGTTTTTCATGTTTTCATTTATGTTCATCTTCATTTCCATTTCCATGGTTCAGCTCACCATGAGCTAAACCCCTTCTTGTGGTTTAGACATGGTGAGGTAATGATTTATTTATTTACTTGTGATATATAAAGTTGTAGCACTTAGCTACTTTCTACCAAACAGTTGTAACTCAAAATCTTTAGAAATAAATTCTGATCATTGTTATTTCTAATGTTATAGCTCCCTGATCCCGACTGGGTATGAGAGTAGAACATGATTGTTAGTTATGAATTTTTCCCTAAGCACTGACTGGTGAAAGGATCGAGAGAGATTGTTTCAACGTTAACTTTAACTTCGAAGAGTCTGGAAGTTATAGCTAAGTGCTAAGTTCTTGGTAGGACTGATGACATTTCGTCATAATGAATTTTTTTAATGTAAATTCATCACATTTTGAGTTCACAAAGCAAGTTGTCGCGTCATTTTTTGGAGATCAAGGCTATTTGATTAGCGTTTGACTCACTATTTTATTTCACGACTGAACATTTAATTTTTTAGGAAAAGAGGAAAAAAAGTTCAAACTACCCCTTTGAAAAGATTTAGGGTTCGGGGGTTAGTTACACAAAGGGAAGGTATTAGCACCCTTTATGTCCGTAGTATCCTACGTGAACCTCTTGATTTTATTTAATGTTTTGTACTATAAACTTGCTTGTTTTTGAAAAAAGGAATTAAAGTGGTAAAAAAAGAGACCTATTTGTCTACATTTTTTATTGATTTGGAAGGACTAGGTCTTTTGCCTACGTACCCGTAAGGAACAAAACCTCGTAGTTCGGGGTAGAAATTGACGTTTGATTGGTTGTGTGTTTTTTTATTAGTTTTGAAAAAGGTTTAAAATAAAGAGTCAAGTGGCAAATATGAATTGGTTTGTATTTTTAATTTGAAAGAAAATAGACTTAAAGTATGATTAAATGGATTGAAATTTGATTAAGAAATAAATAAAAAAAGGGAATCACTTGATTTGAGAAATCAAGGTTTATTATGAAAATATTTTTTGTGATTTTTGTTATTTGAATGTTTTTGTTGTTTTGGAATAATAAATGAAAATTAAACTAACGGAGCAATAAAAATAAAAGCGCGTGGATTTTTGTAGTGACGTTGGATCACCACAAAAT
>Ga0228711_1000927_pt1 | contig 40437 bp, 25 predicted proteins | sample MedpolnodulmetaG_2_FD_177996 | JGI IMG/M metagenome (GOLD analysis project Ga0228711, IMG submission 177996) | Root nodule microbial communities from Medicago polymorpha collected in Santa Monica, California, United States - brown nodules | ecosystem: Host-associated > Plants > Roots > Nodule...
TATGATACTTTTTTTTACAAAAAAAAAAAAAGAAAGAAAAGAAAGAAAAAGAAGGATGAACTTGCTTGCAGTAAAATAAAAGAAATCCAATCGAATGTGATAATTAGGAAGTGAAATATCAAATGTAAAAAGGAAATCAATAGTTTTATTTATTTATTTTAACCTCCAGTTCATAAGGAAAAATGGTCATAATAATATGGAGTTCAACTGAAAGATAGGTAAAGTCTAAAAATGAGTCAAAATGGATAGCGTTATTTTCTTTGCATATTATTTTGTCGAGATATAGACACTATATTGTTGAAATTTGTTCATGTTATTCATGCAAGTCTGATAAGTTCCGAGACAAAAAGAAATCAAGGTGTGCATAGACGAAACGATGAAGAAATTAGTTTGACTGTTTTATGATTTTGTTTGTGTTTATTTATGTTGTCATTGTTGTTGTAGTTGATTTTATGTTGTCGATGCAGTATTTGATTTAATGTAAAAAAAATTGGTCTTTTGTCTTCCCATTGCTTTTAGATTCTAGAATCCAAAACTCTAAAAACACGCATTCGATTCTAAGATCCAAACATGGGTAATTTTGAAAATGAGAAGGGCACATGAGAGGGGTGAATTTCAGAAATTCTTTGTCTTCCTAATGAAACCAAATTCCAAGCGGGGGATTTCTTTTTCCTTTGAGGCCTGTTCTGATTGAGCCCAGTTTTAGATTTAGGATTAGACAATTTATTTTCCCACCCTATACTTCTGATTCATCTTATGAAATCTGAAAAAAAATGTAGGGTGTTTTAACGTATTTTTACTCCTTTCAGATTATATAAGCATAAATGTTGTAAGGTGTGCAAGAAGTTAGTAGAATGGGATAAGAAATTGTCTTAGACTATGTTTGGAATGGCTTTTACCTTTTCAAACTAGCATCAGGAAACCACGTTCAGCTAGAAGCTTAGTTTTCTAGCTTCTTCATTTCCACGGTGGGAATGCTTTGAAACGTAATTTTGGCTGCCCCACCGCCAAACCAAACAGGCAATTAGTCTTATAGCCTAAGGTGCGCTTCTGTTGGTCCAATTGCTTCCTTGGGACCCCGACTCCGTTGTGTCATATCTCTTTCCATTCAAGCTTTAGTATCATTTCCAAAGAGCACATGCAAGGCTCTCTCCAGGATAGTAATATCTATATTCATCTAACTATGGATAAACTAAAGTTGAATGATACTCCATCACAATTTATGGTAAAAGATTTACTCTATCCGTTTTAAAATGAGTGTCGTTTACAGTTTTTATATACGTATTAAAAAATACAATAATGTTGTCTAACGACATGTCACTTTGAACAAAATAACCTTGTTTGCTATTGGTGCATCTCCTATCATTATAAATTAAAGTAGAATTTGTTACAAGAGAATAGTGTGCATAGTAATAATTATGGATACTATTGGAAGAAAAAAATTAATACTACATTTAAATAAAAAACGATAATTACATTCATTTTAAAACAATTTTTTTACTTAAAAGTTACACTCATTTTGAAAGGAGTGAGTATCATTTTGTCAAAATTGCTAGGGATAAACAACATGGACAAACTATTCGAACACCAAAACTCAGCAACAGGAAATTCTACAAAAATAATTGGGTTAACCACTATTTTGGTCTATGAAGTATAACTCATTCTCACATTGATCTTTGATTGTATCAAAATTACAAATATAACTATAAGTGTCTTTTTTATTAGTCATGTTGCTCATCAAATATGAAATTCTGGTACCCAGTAAAAGATGTTGAACACGATGTCACAACAAGCGAAATGTTACGTAAGATGTCAAGACATCGTAACAACAGAAATACCAAACTTAAAGTAAAGTGTTGGAAGGAAAATAACCCAAGGTATTTGTTGATCCAGTTCGGTGCAACTTCACCTACGACCGGGGGCTACCAAGCCGGGAAGAAAATTCACTATAATAGTATTAATTTAAAGTACTATGTGAACAACCTCCGCTTCACTGCATTCTCACTTAATCACTGCCCGTGTAATTTCTACGTAAGACTCTCCTAGACCGAGATATGAGAACCTCCGCTCACTTCCTCTTAATCACAATCCCAGTGATCGTCCTAAAATAATAATAAACAATATCAATTAATAATAATAAACAATATCAATTAAATTATTCTTATTGGCGCCCACCCAAAAAAATGCAAAAGAAAAATTAACAAAATGTGGAAATAATGTTTTTAAAGTGTAAAAAATAAAATAAACCCTTGAACAGTTTTTCAAAATAGCAAAATAAAATAACAAAGAATGAAAACATTGGACCCACGGGAATATGATGTTTTTTCTTTTAAGGAAGAATTATATGATAGATTTGTCCCAAAAAAAAGGAATTATATGATAGACTTTTTTCTACAAAAGAAAAAGGATGGACTTGCTTACAGTAAATTAAAAGAAATCCAATCGAATGTGATAATTATGAAGTGAAACATCAAATGTAAAAATAAAATCAATAGTTTTTTTGTGTTAACCTTCCGGTTCATAGGAGTAAGGGACTTAATAATTTAGAGTTCGTCTGAAAATGAGTCAACATGGATAGCGTTGTGTTTTCTTTGCATTTTATTTTGTCAATATGTAAACACTATATTGTTGAGATTTGTTTATGTTATTCAGGCAAGTTTGATCTATTCCAAGACATAAAAAGAAATCAGGGTTCGTATAGATGAAACGATGAAGAAATTAGTTTGATTCTTATGATTTTATTTGGTTTTATTTATGTTGTCATTGTTGTTGTAATTTATTTTATGTTGTTGTTGTAGAATTTGATTTAATGCAAAAAAAATTGGTCTTCTATCTTCCCATTGCTTTTAGATTCTAGAATCCAAAACTCTAAAAACACGCATCAGATTATAAGATCCAAACATGGGTAATTTTGGAAATGAAAAGGGCACGTGAGAGGGGGTGAATTTCCGAAATTCTTTGTCTTCCTAATGAAATCCAAATTCCAAGTGGGGGCTTTCTTTTTCCTTTGAGGCCTGTTCTGATTGAGCCCAGTTGCAGATTTAGTCTTAGATAATTTTTTTTCCCACCCTCCACACCTGATTCAGATTATGAAATCTAAAAAAAATGTAGGGTGTTTTAACGTGTTTTTACACCTTTTAGATTATATAATCAGAAATGTCGTAAGGTGTGCGAGAAGTTAGTAGAATGGGATAAGAAATTGTCTTAGTCTTATAGCCTAAGTTGTGCTACTGTTCGCCCAATTGCTTCCTTGGGACCCCGACTCCGTTGTGTTGTATAGTATCATTTCCAAAGAGCACATGCAAAGCTCTCTATAGAATAGCAATATCTATTTTCATCCATGGGTAAGCTAAAGTTGGATGATACTCCATCACAATTGATGGTAAGAGATTTACTCTCTTCGTTTTAAAATGAGTGTCGTTTAAAAATTTTATATATGTATTAAAAAATGCAATAGTGTTGTCTAAAGACACGTCACTTTGAGTAAAATAACCTTGTTAACTATTGGTGCATCTCCTATCATTATAAATTAAAGTAGAATTTGATACTTGAAAATAATGTGCATAGTAATAATTAGGGATACTACTGGAAGAACAAAAATTAATACTACATTAAAAAGTGATAATTACATTTATTTTAAAACAAATTTTTTTTAGTTAAAGTTCCCACATTTTGAAAGGGGTGAGTATCATTTTGTCAAAATTGCTAGGGATAAACATGATGGACAAACTTTTTGTAAAAAAAAAAAACAACATGGACAAACTATTCGAACACCAAAACTCAGCAACAGGAAATTCAAAAAAATAATTGGGTTAACCACTGTTTTTGGCTTCTGAAGTGTAACTCATTCTCACATTGGTCTTTAATTGTATCAAATTACAAATACGTCTACAAGTGTCTTTTTTATTCGTCATTTTACCCATCAAAAATATTTTTAGGTAGTCAATTTAGTCCTCGAATATGCTTTTCATTAATCAAATTAGTCCATAAAATTACCAATAAAAGAAACACTAGGGATGTTTTTGCAATTTTAACACATTTAGATAGTGACAACATCTCACACATTTACGGACCAAAATGGTTATTTGCCCAAAAGTAATTCAATTTCTAAACTTAAACACACATGTAAAGTTCGAGAGATTATACACTCTGCTTTTCTTTTGATTTTTTTTTTATTATTGTTCAAACTTAATTTTCAGTCTGCATTTAATTTCTAAATTTCAATTTACCAACCTGATAATTTCCAATTTCCCCCCGTTTAGCACGGGATTGATAGCGATCTGGAACTCTGGAAATGGCAAAAAGGTATACATCACACCCAAATATGATCATGCAGGCACCATAATCAAAAGAAATTGCAAATTATTATAAATACATAGTACAATACAAAATCCAAAACACCAGTGTGCAATTATTACCACCTTGAGGTTTTAAATTTTAGGACTAATATTACATAATACTCTTTTATAACTCACAAATTGATACAGATGCACATGGCTACTCTTAACTGTCATTCACGTTACACCGCGGCAAAGTAATCTTTGCTAAGTTTTGGGTCTGGTTTCATGGACTTCTCCCCAGGCTTCCATCCAGCAGGGCAAACTTCATCTGGGTTCTCCTGCACATACTGCAAGGCCTGCAAAACAAATGCACATCAAGGGAACAATGAAGTTATGTACATGGTAGAACGGATATAGAAGCGAACAAATAAAATGAGATGTTCTAAATAGATATTGTTCAATCTTGATGTGGTTCTAATTAGTTGTATAATCACCTGTAGTGTTCTCTTTGTCTCATCAACACTTCTACCAATTCCCAAGTTGTTGATGGTAGAGTGCTGAATAATCCCTTCCTTGTCAATAATGAACAATCCCCTCAATGCAATTCCCTGCAACATTGGGAATTTTTAGGTACATTATGACACAAGTCCAAAATAGTGGGATGGAAGACAGTTTAGATGCCAACTTTTGACCAGTTAATGCTATTAAGCATCGTAAATTTCATTCCAAAAGAACATTGAAATATGTGCGTAAAGGACAAGTGTTGGGGAAGGAAAAGCAATGTCCTAGTTCAATTTCTTAAAAAGCCAAATAAAATCTTGATTTGATTGTATAACAGGTCTGATAACTCAACTCTACAAATGGGAGTGCATTCCTCATAAACAATGCATACCCTTACTAAGCTCATTTAGGTAGAGACGACACAACAAACAAACTAGATGATTGTGGTTCTATTGTAATCCAGCCATACATAAGTTGATACTATTTTCATACGTCATAACATACCTGATCAGGAATGAGAACACCGTAAGATTTTGATATGGATTTGGTGACATCAGAAACCAGAGGATAATTCAAGTCACCAAGGCCACCTGACTTTCTATCTGTTTGAACCCATGCAAGATGCGAGAACTGCACAATAGAAACAACAGCATCACTAATAAAAAACAATCAAATACTGGAATTCCGCTACATAGGTTATGCCACAGACATGAGAACATAATAACCTATCAGATACAAACACAAACAACCAGCCTTATTTTTCAAGGGCGTGCGTCAGCACTCAACATGTGAGAATATCCTTGTGGTCTATATGTAAAGGTCGTGTGAATTAGTTTACAAATACTATGAACATCATTACATATGTAGATCAACAAAAGATATATTTCAATTATCTATGTTTGAATGAAGTGTCTATTCACATTTTTCCCTTTACCATTATGTATGAAGTAATTTTCTCAGACAATACTCTTGCTCAATTCAGCAATTATTCAGAGGCATATAAAAATATGATATGTATGAACTTTTAACCTTACAGTAAGAACTAGTTTATCTCTACAAAATAAATCCTTAAACAGTATGAAATCCGTAAAATGCACTATAATCCTTCACAATTGCTTCATTTTCCTTGTTAACTAATAGACAGCAAGCAGAAGTATGTCATAATGAAGTAAAGTGTGAAATTATGCACACACACACACTATTAACTAGGTCAGCAGTAATAATCAAAAGCAACAGTCTAAACCAACGCACCACACTGTCAACTGAAACACCCAAAATCTCAGTATTTATTGCCTCAAACTCTGCATGTCGGTCACTGAAAGCGGTGATTTCTGCAGTCAAGAAGCACACATTATCGTTAGGAAGCTAAAGAAAGAAATTTAAAAGCACAACTAGATCGACCGGACTAACCAACCTGTTGGACAAACAAAGGTGAAGTCCAATGGATAGAAAAAGAGGATAACATACTTCTTCCCAATGTAGTCAGAGAGTTTGACCTGGAATGACAATGATTTAGTCAATCAAACATGAAAATTTCCAGCAGCAATTACTCAAATAACCACATAATAAAAATGCAAAAAAAAAAAAATAAGCTAGTAAGAATCAGTATTCGTATTTGCTTTGGTTGGTGGCCACGTACATTGATAAACTCCTGATCAAAAACAGCCTCTGCTTCAAAATCAGGTGCTGCATTTCCAACCAATGGAAGCTCACTCTGTGAGGTCAAACAAGAAGTTTAAAGACTAAGATTTGGTCATTTTAAAGAAAAAATTCTCAAAAACGCACATGAATTAGAAATATTGAAGAAATTTCAAATTTTCAATACTTTATGCTTAAAACTTAAAAACATCCTAATGCATTGAACATTCTAGCTCAGAGCAAGGCCATAATTTGGATAAACAACTTGCTTATGTATAGTCAAACTGTTTTCGATAACAGACGGTAAAATAAAGTCAAATTGTTTTCATATAAGATACAAGTTGTTTTCATAAGCTATCTTGGAGATCTTATGGAATTTGGAAATAAGATGAAAACAGCTTATAAAAATGCTGTAAGCTGTTTTCATAACCTCTCTCAAGCACACTCACAAATGCTTATTACCAACATATTAGCTCAAATAAGTCAATCCAAGCAGACCCTAAGATTTAGTGATTAAAGGCAAAACCGAAAAACGCATATGAACTAGAAATATTGTAGACATTGTAATACTTTATGCTTAAAAATACCCAAATGCATTAAATCATTGAAGGTCAAAATAAAGTCAAATTGTTTTCATATAAGCTATAAGCTGTTTCCAATCCATAAGCTATCTTGGAGAGCTTATGGAAATAAGCTGAAAATATCTTATTATAAAAATATAGTAAGTTGTTTTCATAAGCTCTCCCAAACAGACTGACAAATGCTAATACAGCCTGTCAATTTAGGGGGCCTTATATGAGCTTATCCACATGTATAATACAGGTGAATAAGCTCGTATAAGTCAATCCAAGCTTATGCTAAAATTCAGAGATTAAATGTAAAAATCCCAAAAATACACACGAACTAGAAATGTTGTAATTTTCAACAAAAAAAACTAAAAATATTATACAAATTTCAATACTTTAAAGCATAAAAATACTAAAATGCACTAAAGCAGTGTTGCTGAAATAGTCAAATTAAAACAAATTGCACAACCAACTAGCATATCTAATTATCAACAAACCCAATAATCAATTAATGTTAAATTAACATAATTAAGATACAGAAAAACACACACAGCAATAAACAACAGTAACATTTTCAACAATGCAGAAAATTTCAAAAACAAAATTGGGGGAAATGCTTACAGAGGCTTTAACAAGGAAGCTACTACGGCGAGAAGAATGTTGAATTTGAGAAGGGCGAGTGAAGGAAAGTGAAGGGAGAGAGAATGGTTTGGGAAGAGAATTAGGGATAGAGAGAGTAGAAGAAGAGGGTAATTTGGGAGAAAAAAGTGAGGATTTAGGGTTTAGAGATGAGAAGAGAGAAGAAGCAGAGGTAGTAGTAGCTGAGCATGCCATGGTTTGGGATGATGATGGGAAGTGCTATGAGGTTGAAATGAAATGGTTTGGGTTTTGTGGGGTAAGATAAAAACAGTGGTGAAGCAAACAAAGTTGGAGAAGTGCCAACGAGACACAGTCACGGATGGTAGCAATAGGACTAGGACCACCAAAACTAAGTTTGATATCAGGTGGATAGTCATGATTTTAAAAGATTATTAGGATTTACAATTTGGATTTCAATGGATTTATATCATAAGATTTTAAAGAATTTGAAATGATTTTATAGATTCATAAGATTTCAAAAGATTTTATGAATTTTTAAAGAATCATTGAAAAAAGTGATTACAGTACACTCTCTATCATAATATTTTCAATACAAACTCTTATTTTTATTTTTTTTATGAGAGAGGGAGAGAGAGGGGGGAAGAGAGGAGAGAGAGAGAGAGAAAAGAGAGGAGAGAGAGAGACATAGTAAAATTTTAAAATAAAAACAATCTCAAGAAATCTCATATTTTCATGAAAGACTTTTTCTTGCTAAAATTTCACTAGAAAATCCCACAAAATCCAATTTATTAAACAATCCTTCGAAATTTGAATAATTTTGAATACCACGAGACTTTTTTTAAGTAATGAAAAGTCTTGATTGAATACCTCACGACTTTTTTAAAATGACAAAGAGTCTTGATTGAATACCACAAAAGTTGCAAAGAGTTTTGATTGAATACCACAAGACTTTTTCATAATTAAAAAGTCTTTTAAAATCTCTTAGAATCCTAATCCAATACATCCCCTAAGTTGGTTGAGAATTCAGAAGTGCCAACAAGACACACTCACGGATAGTAGCAATAGGACTAGGACCACCAAAACTAAGTTTGGTATCACGTGGCTGCGTCAGAATCACAGTGATCTATCGTAATGTTTTAAAATTACATTTTGTAGTTTTTATAAAATGAAGCTAATCTATGGAAACTTCTCACATCATGAATTAACTTTGGAATAGGCCAAGTATTGATTGCCATAACTTTGTTGGGGTCAACTCGAATGCTTTCAGCAGTGATAATATAACCCAGAAAAGTAACATCATCGGTTCAGAAGGAATATTTTTTCATATTTGCATAGAGTTTTTGTTCACGAAGAGTTTGTAACACTTGTCAAAGTTGTTCTAAGTGTTCCTCTTTGTGTTTGTTGTAGATTAAAATATCGTCAAAGCATATAACTATAAATTGGCAATGAATTGAATTGTCAAAGTACTAGATCATTTGACGCATGGAGGTACTTGGAGTATTAGATCATCCAAAGGACATCATTGTTCATTCTTATAAGTCATCTCTGGTTTTAAACACGATATTCCATTCATCCCCTAGCCTAAGCCAGATTTGATGGCATTCACTTCGAAGATCAATATGTGAAAAAATGGTGGCATCGTGCAACTGATCTAATAAATCATCAAGTCTATGTATCATAAATCGATACTTAATGGTAATTGTGTTGACAACTCGGCTATTAACACACATTCTCCAACTTCCGTCCTTATTTGGTACTAAAATTGCAAGAAGAACACAAGGGGCTACGTTTTCTTGTATTAGTCTTTTCTTCAACAATTCTTCAACCTAACGTGTGATTTCAGCGTGTTCTTGTGGACTTATTCTATAAGTTGGTCTATTAGGAATGACAACTCTAGAAATAAAATCAATAGCATGTTGAATGTCTCGCACCAACGGTAATCCTTGTGGAACGTCTTATGGTACAACATCTAAAAATTTAACGAGCATTTGTTTAATTTCTGTTAGAAGGACAATTTATTCATTTTCTTTGAACACTAGAATAAAGCTCGTGGTATGGACTTCATTAACAACTTCCTTTAGCCGAGTCTTAGTGATCAAAGAAACTAATGGCTTAGATTCATTTTTATTTTATCAAGTCCCCTTGGTGGTAGTTAACTTGATTTTTACTCCACTTTGACAAAGGCGATGTTGGCATAATAATCATGATGGGCACGACGATTGTATTTTCAAGGTCTTCCAAGGAGAAGAGGACATGCATCCAGTGGAACGACATCACACCAAACTTCGATCTTGATACTTATGACCAGTGGAAAAAGTAACAAGTCAACACTTTGTAACCATCACTTTACTACCTTTGTTGAGCCATTGTAGTTTGTAAGGAGGAGGGTGACTTTGTGTAGGCATCTTTAACTTCTCTACCATTTTGTTTGAAACCACATTTTCACAATTACCACTATCTATAATAACATCACAAAAGTTTTCAGTAGAGGTGCAACAAGTATGAAAAATGTTTTTCCTCAGCCAATGCTTCTTGGGCTGACATTGTGTGTATATTTCGACTGATTACCAGAGGTTCACCATGATCAGTAACAATGAGCCATTCATCACAAATTGGCCCTAGCTCTTCTTCTCTTTCAAGTTTATCTCAGGTTGTTTCCTCTTCAACTTCTTCATAATATTCTCCTTTGATGATGGTGATAGTTCTTCGTGATGGACAATATCTTAACATTTGAAACATTTGATAACTTTAGGTTTATTTTCTATGGTGGTTTTAGGAGGTGGTTTTATAGAAGTACATGAGGGATTTATGCATGTTTTTTGCAGACAAAAGAAGAATTCTCAATGGAGGGAGAATTCCTATAAGAATGTTTCATGGGCAAATCTTTCTCCACTTGTGTGGCCAAACTAACTACATCGTCTAATGACCAATATCATTAGAGGTGAACTAGATGAGCAATATCAATGTTTAATCCACCAAAGTAACAAGTTATTATTTGATTTTCCCTTTCATGAATGTCACACTTCATCATCGACTTCTCAAATTCTTGGGTATATTCTTCCACAAACAAGTTGGTTTGATATTGATTATGTAGTTGAATAAAATTATCTTGATATTAATGAGAAGGCAGTAAATTTTTGGTTAGTTCTCGACACATTTCCTCCGAAGTCTTGATCTTGCTTTGACCTTTACATGCTCGCTTCGTTCTAAGATTATCCCACCAAATGAAAATGTAAGACACAAATTTGTCATTGATATTTATAATTTATAATAAAATCATACACAACATAAATGTTTGTCACCGATCAATAAATTAAATTCATAAATTATTTGCTATATTTTAAATAAAAATAAAAATAATTTTAATACATTGATTTCAGTTTATTAAAAAACATACATAAGTCAATATTATTAACGGAAAACAATTTTATTGATTGAATAAGGTTTACTTGAAATTCTACAATATTATAGAAAAAATTCCTAATTTTTTAAATATATTTTCTGGCTTAATATAATATCAAACTTAACATCAAGCAAAATTTGGCGAACTTGTTCGAACATATTTTAGCTCAGCAATTAAGATCACTCTCTCTTGAGTTGAAGTTTTAGGCTTTGTTTGAGAGTTTGGAGGGGAGCAAGAGGAAGAGCTTACGGGGGGTGGAAAATATAACGGAAAATGAAAGAATCTTTCACATTTTTTTAAAGAGTATTTGTTTTAAAGAATGATAAACTATTGCTTATGATTAATATATTTTTCATTTTAAGAATATTATAACAGACATAGATTAAATTTCGAAGAATTCATATAAACCCTTCTATACCCCTTAAAACTCTCTTCCAATACAATTTATGAGTCCCAAATGAAGATGATTTTGTATTATGAAGAAAAATGAACCACCAAAAGTCCTCCCTTTCCAATGTCCTTCATTTCTTTCACATGTTCCTTCCTTTTCTTCAAATCTCTCCATTCCTTTCTCCTCCAAACTCATAAACAAATCTTTTGTCTGTGATCTTTAGATAGTATCCCTTCTTATTGGAACCGGTCTTGAAACTCCATTAACACTTAAAAAAAATATTGTCAAAACAAGGTATCAAGGAAGGTGGGTAGGGGTGAGACAACTAGTTTTTGGAAAGATGGTTGGGTGGGTGGTGCTCCCTTGTGTTTGCAATTTTCCCAGTTATTTTCAATTGCAACCATTAAGAATGTGAAGGTGATGTTAAGGGTGAGAGAGGGAGATATGTGGGTGTTGAAGTGGTCGTGGAGACGTAGATTATTTGTATGGGAGGAAGATTTGTTGGGTCTTTCGGTGGAAGTGGTTGATCCATGGGTAGTAGGAGAGAATGTTGATAGGTGGCGGTGGTAGCCGGAAGATAGTGGAGTTTTCTCGGTGGTTCGGCCTATTTATTGTTGGAAGAGAAACTTCTTATCACAAATGAAGTATAACCCTTAGAGAAATAAGTCTTTTTATACTTATGGAAGAGTCCGGCTCCTTCGAAGATAATCACACTCTCTTGGAAAGGTGTTACTAGATCGTGTCCCTACTAGAATTAACTTAAGAAGGCAGAGGGTACCGGCTCCTAATGAACCGTTGGGGTGTATTAATTGTGATATTGGGAAAGAATCTGCCTTGCATTTATTTCTACGGTGCTGCATGCTAGAGAGGTGTGGCATAAAGTGTGTTGGCTTGGTGTGGAAATCTTGATTCCTGATTTGTAGAGTGTGTGATGCAAGGTAAAAAAATCCCGAAAAGGGCTATTGTTGGTTTGGCATACAAACAATGATATGGGTGATTTGGAAAACAAGGAGTGACAAGATTTTTAACCAAAAGGAAAGGGGGGTAAACGATGTTGTCGAGGAAATTAAAGTGACATCATGGCATTGGCTTTGTGGTAGACTGAATGTTGCACCTTGTTTACTTTATGAATGGTATTGGAATCTAGGCAGTTGCTTTAAAAGATAACGATGTCGACTGTTGGTTTCTTGTGGCCAAGTGTTTTCTGCACAGTTTTGTAGACATGGTCTGGGCGCTGGTTTTTTGTTATGGCGTGTGGTGTTCTTATGTTTTTACCTCACACTAGTTAAATTGTAGGAGTGTGGAAAAGGGAAAGAGATTACATTGCTATTCGAAGGTTTCTTCATCTTCACACTAGTTCCAAGCATGTTCGATTATGTTTTTCATTTTAAGAACGTGGGTTACAGCTCTATGTGGAAGAGTTTATAATACCAGTGCCATGGGGAATTTACAAATACAGATGAACAGTGGCTGGCGCACACACTAAAAGATTTTTTTTAGTTAATAAAAAAGAAATTGATAATAAAATAATTTAGGATTTCAAGGAATAGTTTGTGACTACGGAAGAATGACTCCAGTGTCATACTAGATTAATTTAATGGTAACAAATTCTTCATACGTCCCTTACCATAAAATCATCCAATAACCTTTCAAAAATAAATAAATAAAATCAACCAATAAAATTTATGCGTGTAAAGAAAAGTTTTTTTTTATTTGAAAGGGGTGTAAAGAAAAGTTGGTGTATCAAAGATGTATATTACTATGACATTTTTTAGAGATATTTGCTATGACATATTCGCCTCTACGATTATTTATAGGAAAATGTTAACGAGTGTCTTCAGGGCACTCTTTAATGATCATAAGTAGTAAGTATTTATGAAAATATGTGTAATTAATGTATTAGAAATAAAAATATTTTACTAAGTAGTAAGTATTTATGAAAATATGTGTAATTAATGTATTAGAAATAAAAATATTTTACTTTTTTAAACAATAATTACTTAATTTTGAAATGCTTAAAGAGTGTTCAGGAACACTCGTTAACAAGACTCTTATTTATATCATAATAGTAATGAAAAAAATGATATATTGCAAAATGGTAAATTAAATAGGCTGTTTATGTAAAAACAAAATCATCAATGAATATGAAATTTTGAAAACGACCTTATATTAAAAGGTGAAATGAAAAATGAACTTTTATTTAATATTTTTTTTGTTAAGTAGCCTAGCTAGTGGCTAGAAATTCGTCCCTTAAAGGTGAATATGTGAGATGTATGAGATTGAAACTTCGGTCCTAACATGGTCCATAAAAAAACAAACTTTTAATTAGATACCTAACATCGAATAAGATGGCCCATAAAAAAAGATAATTTAATAAAAAAAAAATATTTCAAGAATACTTCTTAATCATATTTTTGTTCTATTCTTGATTTTATTTCAAGCTTACAGAAATATAATCTATGAAAACACAAAATTAATACATAGTCTAATTATTTTGGCAAAATTATTTCAAAGGTTAATTTTCTTATTTATTTGTACCACTTACAAAATTATTTGCCTATTATTTTTATATAGATTCTCTCCACTAGTTGTAATCATGCTTATCAAACATAAAATATCGGTTTTCTCCAAGCCAAAGATTTGAACACATCATGTTTGCTTCTAAGGTGTGATGAACTACATTAACTTTTTTTTTTTTTTAAGTAGTCTAGTGGCTAGAGCTCACATAATTAAATATGAAGAAGTGAGGTATGTATTCGAGGTTCAAACCCTAATCCCTGCATAAATTATACAATGTCCCTGCTAATTGAGCCTAACACGAACTACATTAACTTTTCTACCTAATAAGAGTTGACAAACGTAAATGATAAAAGATGTTCATATTTTCAGACAATGATCCCATATTTTGACGAATCCTCTCATTTGTTACCGAAAACATCTACATTTAATTCCACTTAGTAAACTCTAACAAAACATTTTATGCGACTACTTCTCATGTAAAATCATCTACCTTTAATCACACTAATAATGACTAAACAACGAATATTAAAAATAACCTTCAAATATTGTGTCGTGAATTGAACAGAGATATATTAATACTACAAATAATACATATTCAAAAATAAAGAAAACAATAAAAAAGAGAAAGCCTTGAAAAAGAAAAAACTACACTATATCAATAATAATCTGATCATGAAATATATAAGGGGTATCTCATCAAAGTCATAAAAATTAGCCATATGCTACAAAATATGTTAGCCATATATCTTGATTTTAAGGTGCATCAACTGTATTAACTTCTCTACCAAATGAGAGTTTACAATCACAAACGATAAAAAAAAAAGTTCACATTCTCAAGAGACTCCATATATTTCGAGTAATCCACTTTACATTTACGTTAGCACCAATAAACTCTACCAAAATACATGACTTGACTATTTTGTAATAAAAAGACGTTCATATTTTTAAAGGACGATCCAATACATTTCAAGTAATCCTCTCTACATTTACGTCTACATCAATAAAATTTATCAAAATACTCTATTTCTCGTGTGAAACCGTCTACCATTTATCACACTATTAGCTAAATAACGAAGATTAAAAATAACATCGTGCCGTGCATTACACGGAATCCATTACTACTAATAACAAATAAGAAATTCTATTAAAAAAAGAAATAATAAATTTATAAATAGAAATATTCTAAAAATGAAAAAAAAAAATAAAAAATCAATGATTCGTTTTATTTCACATTAATAATAATCCAAAGAAAGAAAATAATAATATTTTGTTTTTAATTTTGTCTTATTTGGCCACACTCATACACACTAACTCACGTAGTCACGTAGTTATTATTAAGTTTCTTCCCTCCACATCTATCCGAAACAAAATTCCCTCCCTTCTTCCCTCCTTCAGTTTCTTCTCTCTTCTCTCTCTCTCTCTCTAAACCCCCACTTTCTCTCTCTAAAACCCTACTTCTCCCCCAATTTCTCTCCGATCATTTTCCATTTCCGTTTCCACTCCGATTCTCCGCCGTAACCGTAATGTCCGGTAACGCTGGACCTTCCGACCGTGGCTCGCCGATGCCGACCGGAGCACAGATTCGGCCGCCGTTAAAGCGTCATCTGGCGTTTGTTTCGACCAAACCACCGTTTGCACCGACTGATGAGTATCATACTTTCGCTGCTGTTGATTCTAGGAAAGTCGCCGATCATGTCAATGAAGCCGTTATTGTTAGATCTCCGGTGTGTTCTTCGTTTTAGTCTTTCTGTTCTTCGATTTTGCTTCGTAATTTTGTTTCGTTCATTTTGCATCTTTTGAATTAGAAGTTTATGTGTTTGTGTTTTGTGTTGTTTGTTTTGTGATTTTTTTATTTTTTATTTTTTGTGGAAATAGTTGGATTCATGTTTTATATGCTTTTGATTTTGGTTTATTGGAGTGAAGTTTTGATTTTATTATTAGTTAATTTTTTGTTATTATTATTATTAATTATTAATTTCACTTTGAAATGTTAAAATTATTTCCTAACACTGGATCTGAATTCAACTTGGTTTAATTAAAATTGGAGGGATTTTCTGAGGCTTCAAAATTTCACTAGTATGGTAGTTTTGTGCAAAATTGTGTTGAAAACATTTTCGGCGGATACGATTGTTGTACATTGGTATGTTCATTTGCAATTTTGCTCTTGAACACATGCTTATTCTTGTTAACTTGTGCATGCGAGTGTGTGTTTGTTTGATAGGTGTAGTTCATTTAGTCTAATGTTTGGCTCTGTAGCACCGACACTTTTACCAAAGGTGTGTCTGGTGTTTGACATGCGTTTGTGTCTGACACTGACACATGTGATTACATTCAGTTATTTCATTTCTTTTTAAATTATTACTGGTGTCAACGTGTCTGTGTCACTGCTTCATAGATGCTTGGTGATTATGTGCAAAAATGTGTCGATTTTTGGCGGATAAGATTATTGTACTTTGGTTGTAATGTTGCTTTTGAATGCATGTTTATTCTTGTTAACTGATATAGATGTTTTTGTTATGTGTAGTTCATTAAGTTTGAGTGCCTTGGTAATGCTCGCTTATGAACTCTTTTCATTTGTGTCTTCATGTAATGAGATTGAATTGCTTAGTTTGCTTGTTAACTTTTATAGCTAGCATTGTTATAAACTTGTAATTGTATGCATCAAAGGATTAATTACTACTTTTGCTTAGTTGTTTGAAATATATCTTTTCCATTTCACCGGTATATTGATGTGTGTGTGTGTGTCTTTGGTCATGATGGTGGTCCTAGGTCATAAAGCGGAAGAGTGGAATGAATGAAAGTGAAGGAGACTCGCAAAAGTCAAGTAACAGCCCTGGATACACTAATGCAATGAACAGCCCCTTTAAAACTCCTTTGTCTGCAAAAGGGGGAAGGGCAAACAAGTCAAGGGCATCCAAAGAAGGCAAATCATGTCCTCCAACACCTATCTCAAATGCTGGTCAGAAATTTTCCCGATTAACTTTCCATTTATCTACGTTATGTTCAAATTGTAATTTGCTTCTTCCTTGTTGTACCCCAGCTTATAGTTTCTTATGACATGCAGGTTCCCCTTCTCCACATACTCCTGCTGGTAGCTGTCGTTATGACAGTTCCTTAGGTAATTTTGGAAGCAATTTTAACCAACAAGCTCTTCACATTCACCTTCTGGATATGTATGAGTTGTGTAGTTATTTCTATAAGAATAAACATGACAAACTTATACAAGAACTTCACAGGTCTCTTGACAAAAAAGTTCATCCATTTACTCAAGCGTGCTGAGGATGGTATTCTTGACCTAAATAAAGCAGCAGAAACTTTGCAGGTTCATTTTTTATACAAAAGATTATGACCAATATATCTGTTACCTCTTCTTTTTGTATCCTATATGAATTTAAATTCTCCTATACTATAGGTGCAAAAGAGGAGGATATATGACATAACTAATGTTTTGGAAGGCATTGGTCTCATCGAAAAGAATATCAAGAACAGAATATATTGGAAGTAATGTGACACATTTTCTAATTTTTCTATCGTTTAGCGTAAAGTTTAGATGTATATGTTTAAACAAAATTCTTACATCAAACCTTGTGGCATGCAGAGGAATTGAATCTTCTACGCCTGGTAATGTGGATGGTGATATCTCTTTGCTTAAGGTAAGTGATGTAGATGTCGTTTTCTTGAGACCTATTGACACATGGAACTAATTGTTATACAATTGTCTGTGTCAGTGACACCGCTCGTGTATATTCGTTTCCAACTATAATGTCTATTTGCTGCACTCAACATTTAACGGCTCGGACTCTTGTTGGTCAAGATCCATGTTTATATTGATGCTATCAATATTAAAAAGGATTAGTAATGAAGGATAGTATCAATCTCTTGTGATAAGGGATATAGATAATGTTTCACTGTTGTTTTCTCATATTGATAAGGGTAGAGATTTGAGTTTAAAGAAGCACTAGAAACTCCATAGGAGAGAGAAAGTTTGAGAGAAGAGAGAAAATAAACTGAATATTAAACTGTAACTGAATAACCACCACTAGCTCACTGAGGCTCAAGGCTTTTCTGTCTCAATGGAGAGTTCTAGAGTACCCACTCTACAACTCACGATACAGTGATAACAGACACATACTCACACATACTCATTAAATTACCTCCTCAAGCTAAGGGTGGTTGAGGCCTAGGCAGTTCCCTGGGATTGTTTCTAAGTAAACAGAAACATTGAGTAGACAGAGGCTTACTCAGAATATCATCTACTTTGTCAAATGTCGGACCACAAAGTAATCAAGTTAGAGCCAATACAAATGTATGCCGCAGTAGTAGAACGGCTGTCATCAATGTTTGAGGCCCAATCAGCATCACAGAAGACCTGCAAAGTGAACGGGTCATAGGAGAACGAGGCTGCAGTAGAAGCCCATATGTGTCAGTACCTTGTAGAATGTGAAGGATTCTTTTAACCAACTTCTAGTGCTCATTTAAAAATTCAATACTAAAATACCTCTGACCTCACCTTTTCTCCCCTCTTCTCCTATTTGCAATAGGGGCTATCCCGCTACTGCCGCTCTATAGCTATCCCAGTTTCAGGGTTAGCCACTCTTCATGTTATCATACACTTACAGGGCCCCTTATCTATCTTACTATCATGTGTCCAGAGATCACATACTCTGCATATTTTTTAAGCCAATTAATGCTAGAACCATGATGTAGGCATTGTAACGCTGCTATGTGTGTTCTTTGATATTTAAAGTCCTCACTCGGTTGATTAATTATCTTGTTAGAGGTGAATGTTCCACAACTAGTTGAATATTGTAACTCAAACTAGGTTTCTTGTCCATTAACCCGAAGATCAGTATCAGGGTACTTGATAAAACTTGGCCCATCTCACATAATCCCCATGCTCCAACATGAGGGAAAGAAAGAGGACATCATCAATATGTTGTGATAAGGATAAGGAGAATATTCGATTTTTTTTTTTTTTGCTTTTGCATGTTGATAAGGGTAGATATTTGAAACTGAGTTTGATAGTTTATTAGTAGTTCTACTTCATATTTCGAGTTGTTTGAGGCACATGTATGCATAGGTGATTTTGTATAATCTGTAGCCCTAATCATTCAAACCAGAAATCCATACATTTTATTAATTAGAATGACTTAGTGGCATAGCATGTTATAACATAATAAATTATGTTGTCGGCCTTGTGGCTTTGACTTAGAAGCTACCTTGCAACATGTTGTTAATTGGCTGTTGGCCTTGTGGCTTTGTCTTGCAGTCGGAAGTTGACAACCTTTCTCTGGAAGAGCAGAGACTAGATGATCAGATAAGGTTATATGGTTGCTTTACATTACAAAAAGGAGAAATATATATTACTATACTGTTGTCTAATGCGTTTGAACCATTATTAACAGGGAAATGCAAGAAAGACTGAGAGGTTTGAGCGAAGATGAAAACAACCAGAAGTAATCTCCCATTTAGTTCTTAGATTCATTTTTGCTTTGTCCTCCTTCCAGAAGGAAAAATATTGTTATTGATAAATGATAAACTTAAACCAATTTTCAATTCCTTTTAGGTTCCTTTTTGTGACCGAGGAAGATATTAAGGGCCTACCTTGCTTCCAGGTAAGTTCTTTGTTTGTGCATTGCACTCCAACCTTTTCCATTGTTATTATCAACATTGTTGTCTTCTCCTTTCATGCTGTTATTGAGGTTTTTCTTTTTATTTAATACTAGTGCATTTCTTGTAGCAGAATGAAACTTTGATAGCAATCAAAGCTCCGCATGGAACCACCTTGGAAGTTCCTGATCCTGAGGAAGTAAGTTTAGGGAATCAACTGATGAAAGGTTCATGATCTTTGTAAAATTAGTGTTTCTGATACATGATGGAAAATTAATGCTTCCATATGCATTAGGCCGTTGACGAACTACAGCGGAGATATAGAATCATTCTAAGGAGCACAATGGGTCCAATTGATGTCTACCTTATCAGGTATAGCTACTTTGGCTATTAATGATTTATGGGGGTTGCTAATTACTCCTACATATTAGTAATTAACACACACATACTTTATTCTAGTTTTGTAGTTTATCTTTTTGATAATGCATTCTCCAGTTAATTTTGGAATTTTTGAACCGTTTCAGTCAATTTGAAGAGAAATTTGAAGAGATTAATGGTGCTGAGCCCCCCGCAAGCTTCCCTCTTGCTTCAAGTTCAGGGTCCAATGAGCAACAAGTGACAGAAATTGTACCTGCTGAATGCAGTGGAAAGGATCTTGAACCTCAAGCTCTGCTCTCTTCTCAGACATACTCTGATTTAAATGTTTCGCAAGAGTTTGCTAGGGGAATGATGAAGATTGTCCCTTCAGATGCTGATGTAAGTATATCACAGCCTTGTGAGGATTCCCCCTCCACTTCATACTGGGGATTTTGGGCTGCACTTGTCTAAATCCTTCGTATTGATTAAACGCTTCGGATGTGGTCCTGCAGTTGTTTTATTAGTATTTAATGATTGGTTAAGTGTGATTCTTTGATGAAATGCAATGTACTGCATTCTTTGCTGATAGTTTTGGTAATTTTTGTAGAATGATGCTGATTATTGGCTTCTATCAGATGCTGAAGTTAGCATAACAGATATGTGGAGAACAGATTGTATCCTTTTTGTTTTAATGCTTTTCTTCAATGCTTTTTCTTTTTCCTTCATGTGTCTTATGTCTTATTTGAAGTAATATGTATGATTCCTTAACTCCAGCATAACAGCTAATGTTGATTGGAGTGGAGTGGACATGCTTCATCCTGATTTTGAAATGCTCTCGAGGCCACAAACTCCATCGCCGGGACTTGCAGAAGCACCATCGACTGTAGCTAACCCTAATCAGAGATGATTTTGATTTGTTTATTATCACTAAGTTAGAAAGTATGGTCATCATCCTCTGTATTGAGGGGAAGCTACTTCAATAGAGTAATTGCTAGCTAGCCTTGTGAATGTTGAGGATGCTGTCGGGAGCTATTGAGTTTCAAGCTGAGAGTTCTTACTACACTTAAAGTAAATCACCGACTCTCTCTTAGGCATAAACGGGTTATAGTAAACATACTAAGCATGTGGAGAATTTAGCTTAGAAGTTAGAGAAGTTGTGATGAGTATCATTACAGAAAATGTTGCTACTGCATGAAATGTAAGGTAGGTAGACTTGATGATCAGTATTTGTATCTGGACAAGTTATTAGCCATATTTGAAGTGTGGCATAGTGGGTCATTTTTTTTCCTTTTTGAAAAGGAGAAACTGCTATGCAGATGCTGACCCCAAACAACTTCAAGGGTGCACTGGATATTGTTAGGACAGGACTGCCTTATTCAATTATCATTCATGCTTGTAAACATTTCATAAACAGTCTGCTGATAAAATTATGTCATTTGTTATCCCGAACTACTCCCGTTTTTCTATCGTTTTGTTCTATCTTTGGGATTCCTATTGCATGAAGGCTTACACATGTTTGAGCTTACAATAGTTTTGAAAGCATCTCGAGATGGGACCATTCTGCTATACAATTTCAAGCATATCTAAGTGTGAACAAGGATTTTTTGTTTTTTCAATGTGCTGCTGTATCAGCGACATTCGATCGATAAGTGTTGTTAATGATTGCTATTGTAGTAAACTGATTTTGTTGAAGCAAGCAAAGTTGTCTTTCATTGGATAGTAAGGAGTGGATGCATGCTGAAATATCATAGGATGTATCGGGACTAACTAGTCTAGGGGCTACTTTTGCTAAAGCATGGACAGTTCTATTGGGTTGTCTTAATATCTGTTTGGGAAGCCAAACCCACGTTTCAAGGAGCTACTTTCATGGAAATCTAGAAGCTTACTTTCCTAGCTTTCATGGCAATGTGATTTCCTACGGGTTTTGAAAAAATTAAGCCATTCCAAATACACACTTAGTAAATTCAACACCAGAGTTTCAAAAAGAAGATATGATGTCCATACTATGATAATATGGTGCTGAAGTTAGAGACATCATTATCATCAACTACTCTCTTATCGTCAAACTCAAATCAAAGTTACTAAGTTGGAAGATGATAATCCACTGTAATGCTACTATTAAACTATAAGCTTCTCCTTCATCAATCGAACATAAAGGAGACTTTCAAACTATCTTGGTAACCTTGTCATCTCTAGTACACATACCGATACCAACACAACCATGTTGGGAGGGGAAGGGGGCGTCTACGTTACACTTATAGCTTCATGAGCCAAACAATGTGAAGTAGATCCATTAAAAGGTTGCACCATAGGAAATTGGCATGACACTAAACGCTGAGGAAGTGACCAATCTGCAAGCAATGATATCCTTCGACGCACAACCTAAATTGGGAAACCTTTACTTTCCTAATCTTCCACAAAGACCACTAGATGATAAGCTACATAGGAGCCTTATATGTTGGAATGGAAATAAGAACATATAGGAGTAAGTTTGAGGTTCTCTGCCATAGAAATAACAATCTCCAAATCATGCCAAAATCCACTTATTTTCCAACATTCAATGCTTCAAGGGCCAAAGGAAATTTGTGCCTGCCATCCTCCAGTTCAGACTCAGAAAAGACACAACCACTTTATTGCAGTCCCCTTGTTTGCGATCTCACTCAACCAGTTAAGACATTCCTCCAAATACGCCACCAAACATTATAGACTTTTGGTGGGGTTTAACCTTCCGAATCGAAGACCATTTACATGACAAATAGGGATGATTAGGTTTAAGGAATTTGACCTATACAAAATTTATACAAACTCTTAACAGAATAAAGGTCACGAGGTTCAAAGCGAGGAACTGAGGTAACCTTGGTCACATCTTCATGGGATAAAAGCGAAGAAAGCAAGTTAGTTTTCCAAGCTTTAACATTTAACATTGGGTTGCAATAAATCCTGCACTAGAAGAGTAGGTAACATATTTCTATACTGGTAAACATATGCCACTTTGAAATTGAACCATCTTGTAGTCACGATTTATGCCAAACAGAGACGTCTTCCCATGTGCCGATGCTCCGTTTGAACCCCTCCTTTAAGAGGAATTTAGAACACTAAATAGTAAATGCTACACCAAACATAGCTTGGTCTGTGATTGATATGAGCCTCCAAAAAATACTTTGTAAAGACGCGTGATTAGCCAATCAAGTTTTTGTTAAGAGATTTCGGACTTGATTTTCTAACATAGTAAAATTAAAGGTAGGACGAGTCTTGAAGTTGAAACCCACACCAGAACAAGTCTTACTCATATAGAACTTATTTCATTACAAACAATTAATGCAACAAATTATGAGCAGCCACTAAAAGGAATTCAACATTTTTTCTATTTTTCCAAATAATGTGGACTGTGGAGGAAGATAAGTACTCATGATATAGGTTGGAATGAATTGCAAAAATGATTTTATGAGCACTTATCTGCTAGCTTGAGAAATATTTAAAACTCGTCAAGAATTAATTTTCCACCGGATATGATCTTTAGAAATTTAATTTTTTTTCTTTCATGTTTCTACCGACCTAGCAAGCTGCCACGGAACTTTGTTATTGCTCCCCCGTTGCTCTAGCAAGCAAATAGTACTAACTACTATTATAGTAGGTTTGTGATTTAAGAGTGTGCTCATCTCTAGCCAAGTCTTAGGTTCGAATTCTCTATGTATCAACAATTATCGCGTTGGGTTAGTCATATAAGATTTTGCTCTGGTTTTAATTAGGTCATCCACTAGTGGACAATGAGGTTAGTCAGATTAGCTAGTCAGTTCTTAGGCGGGATACTGATTTTTCCAACAGCAAAAAAAATTACAGGATTAAACTAAAAAAAATGAGATAATGACTAAAAATTTATTTTGGCCAAAATAATCATCGCATGTAGTTCATCTCATTCAACAAAAGTAAAAAGAAAGAAAAAAGGCAATATTTGCCAAGTGGTCACTAAAAACTCTTATTTGAATGACAAATCAAAGACATAACAAGTGAACTTGTCTCTAACTAGAAGATGGTTGCAATGGCAATTGTGGCTACCATGATGACTCCAAAGATGGATGATACAATAGAGTGAGCAGACGAAGAAGGTGAAGGTGCACCTTCTGCTAGTACATTGATGACAAGCTTCATTTGACGAGCAGCGCAATGATTTGCCTTTCCACAAACATACCACTTTCTTCCATCGGTTTTCAGTGCAATAACGTCTTTTCCGGTGGAAAGTGCTTCATTTTCTGATGGAAAAGTGCAGCTTTGAAAGAGTTTACCATCCACTTTGAAGACATTGTGCTTGGTGTTATCATAATTGAACACTGAAATAAAAAGATATAAAAGAGAAAAAGTTGATTTTTAAATGGCAAGTTCTATATACAGAAATTTACATGTTCTTAAATATTGCTAAGCAATAACATATGGAGCAGTAATGTCGAAATGGTGAAGACAATATTATATATAATGTGTGAAGGGAATATATAGTACTTCACAACATATGGTACGTACTAAAAAATTGGTTACATGTTTGCTAGAGTCCAACTAGATTATAACATTGTGTAAAAAACTAGATTATAATTAACAACATAACGTAAAATCATTTATAAAAAAGTTTCTTTTGAACAAAATCTAAAAAAATTAACTATCTGATATGAAGCACATTATGCAAATAATGGTAGTGCAAATCAATTTTTTTTACCAAGGTTGTCACCAACACGAAAAACTTTGTCTTGGGCCCATTGAGTGTAGTTGAAATCAACAGTCCAACCCTTTTCATCACCCACAACGTGATCAGCTGCCATTGCTACTGAGGAAAGCAAAACCATGGAAATGGCAAGGTAGATTGCATGAGAAGAAGTCATTTTACCAAAATTTGAGTGTACAATAAGTATTTTCCTAAAATCTCAATAAAATGCAGAAGTTATTGCTTTGATGAATTGTTAGCTCACACTAATATGCATTTCAAGTTTCAATTTGGTATATTTATAGGACTTGTATATTGATCTTAACGATAATTAAAATATATGAAGCCTTGCAAATGGCAATAGGACAAGTACCGGATTAGGTCGGCTTATATTTTCTACATTTCAAAAGTTTTTCTAGAGTAAATAATCTTTTTTTTGGCGGTGAGAGTAAATAATGTTTGATCCTTGTTTTAGATATAAAGAAAATGGTATCTAATTTAGATTTTCAAAAAAAGAATTCATTAAGTTTAATTATCAGAAAAAAGTTAAACAATTAAAAGAGTTCATGATGCATGGAAAGACAGACTAAAAAACCACTCTCTCCTAAAATAAGTATTACATTTACAAAAATATTATCTAACGTGTTGTGTCCTAATGTAATAGCTATTGTAGACAAAAGATTAAATAATTAATGTGTACCAATTTTAAGAGACTATATGTAGATTTTGTTTCTAAAAACTAAGATCGTTTGTTATAGGTTAAAATAAAAATGATTTTGATATAAATATTTTGGAGAATATTGTTAGACAATCTTAAGAATATCATAAATCATGCTTGAAAAAGCATTCACGTTAAAAATTATGCATATTATATTATTATATTGATAGCTTCTTATTATTGCTCAAAAAATAAAAAATAGCTTCTTATTAATCTGGTTATAGATCCCGTAAAATATATTTTTATCTCTCTTCTATAGAAAATGATTTTCTTAAAAAAAAACTAATGAACATGGTTATTTCATTTTTAAGAGAAACCTAAATCATGGTTGAAAAAGCACTCAAGTTGAAAGTTATGCATATTGAATAGTCTATTATTATTATTAGTATGGATGAAAAAACATAGACACCATAAACTATATCCTTTTTCTCTCTTCAATTAAAGTTTTTTTTTTTTTTAGAAAATTATTTCATTTTTAACAAAATGAATTTTTTTTTTAGAAAATTTTACAAATAAACATAACTATAAGATGAAAATGCTTTCCAAAATATCTTAATCAAACGGCCCTGAATTGGATGCTACATGTTTTTTTTAGGATCGAATCTTTGGTCAACATTGATTAAAATGAAAAGAAACTGAAAAAAAAAGCTCAATTAATCAAAAAGTAGACAATTGTAAGTGCTATGATCTGTCAAAAAAAAAAGAGTACTGTGAGTCCAACTAGAATTAAACTTTAAAGTAACTTGGCCATTGATAATTAAATAAATAAATGTGCTTACAACTTTGTTTCTTTGTAAAAGAAAAAAGAAGGCTTGGTTTTGGAACGGCAAGAAATTCTTCAACATGCATAAGTCGAAGAGAACAGAAAATATTTGATCCGGCCTGCAGCATTATAGTGTGTTCTAGTGTCGTATTATGGTCTTTTCTCCTCTTTCACAAAATAATCATCACATAGTTTATTCAACAAAATTCAAAGATAAACTAGACCGTCGTACGAGTTGGGTTTAATGTAATACCTAATACTATGTCGTGATTCACTATTCATGAAAATGTTAATGTCGTGATTCACTATTCATAAAAATGTTAATGTTGTTGTTTATATTGAACTTATAGTCGGTGAGAAACATAAACCACATTTGATGCAACGATATCATCTTCACCATCTTCATTGGTTATCAATATCTTCAAACATTTTCTTGAGGTCACTCTTGAAATTGCAACATATAATTGACCATATGAGAATATTGATGTTGGAAGATATACTCGGACATGTTTAAGTGATTGTCCTTGATTTTAATTAAAGGTCATAGCAACCTTGATTCCCATTGAAAACTCTTCCTTGACATTTCAGTTCCATCTCCCTCTCTTCCACATATCATTTTATCATGATTCAGTTTCTCTCTCTGATTTATTTTACTTTCCATTTTTTCCTCTTTCTTATCTTTCTTTTTCCATTCCATTTCTTGATCATTTGTTTTTCTCCCACTCTTCATCCATTATTTTCCATTTTTACACATCTCCAAATATTTGTTCTTAGAGAGTTAGGAATGAGGATAGTGTTTTTTATTTCATTGGTTTGTTTCTCATCTATCTTTCTTTTCAAATTAGAGGCACATTATGATCAATAAAATATTTTGTTAGTGGGATAACTAGATATATGCATGAATGGGATAATTGATCCCACTGTGTGTTAATATCATATGCTTTTGGTAAAATTAAGTCATTTTTTGTGGAAAAAAAATAATATCTACTAAAATTCTTGTGCATTGAAATTAGAAGACTAAATGAATTGAATGTTAAATTGATTGGAAGTGAAATAGATATTGAAAAGAAATTAACATCTGCCTGCACAGGTTTTGTAGAGCTTCGTATATAACTATAAAATTGACTATATTCTTACTTTTAAAGTTATATTTAGTATTATGTTATCATACTAACTCAAAAAGCAAGAAAAACAAAAGATGGACTGCAATAAAAAAGACAAATCAAGAGAACAAATATATAGAAAAGTCTGCACTAAAAAAATTGGTCCTAACCATAAAGGTTGTTAAATCTATAAAAATGAAAAGGAAAAGAAACTGGTATGTGGTAATCGAAATAAAAAAATAATTATGAAAAGGAACTGTTGTGTGGTAACCGAAAGAAAAAATATTAAAAAAAAGGAACCGTTATGTGGTAATTGAAAGAAAAAATAATAATGAAGTGCTATAAAAAATATATAAATTGCAACGACGTTGGTAACTTTAAAAAAATGAACTTTTCACGTTCTACCTGACTCAATTCCTTACAGAACTTATTTTTCATAAAAATTAATCAGGCCCGCCAAAAAAGGCGGGGTTATGGTTATTAGGTTCAATTGCATGATTGTGAGAAATAATTTAGGGACTGTGAGATTGAAAGAAATATGACCCAAAATTTGTGTTGAATGCATAACATTGAAGCAATCACATTTCATCAAAATCACTAGTGCTCTGGTGGTAATATTTGTTAAATGAAAGCATGATGTACCTGGTTCGATCCTAAACTTTTTTTTCTTCATAAATGATGGGGAAGACTTAGTATGATTTATATATATAGATATAGCAACATTAGCCAAGAAATCACTAGAAACTCTTATTTGAACTAGCGGAAAGACGAATACGTGCACGCCCGTCTTTCCGCTTTTTTTATTGCGCTAACGTTTGAAATTATGAACGGTGTTTTTTTATGAAATTTTTATTTTTATTAAAAGTAAAAACATAAATGTTTTTTGCTTTCAAATTATAACAAATCAAACTAATAATGATTATCTATTTCAATTTTTTCAAAAAAAAAATGATTATCTATTTCAATGAAACCAATAATATAACAAAAAAATATAATCTACATCCTTATTTTTTTAATGACAACAATAACAATATTTATTATAGGAAAAGTTGTTGTTTAAGTGTATATTTGGGATAATGAAAAAGTAAGTATTTAAATGATAAAGGAAAAAACTGAACATTTGTGTTTGTTACACTTTTATTTTAATATTTAAATTTAGGCTTTTATATGTGTTTAGTCCCTGCAATTAGGGGGATTTAAAAATTGGTCCCTGTATTCGTTAATCCTGACAATCCGCCCTCCCAAAGTTTAATCATTTAAAATTTCGTTCCTTAACCCACTCAATGACTGCCATGTCACCAGATTACTGACGTGGCGCTGTTAATTGGCCAATCACTTGAATAACTCAGCATAAGGGCATGGGAATGTACAAAAACGCCCCTCTTCATCTGAGACCAAACCGAAAAGACAATTTTACCCTTCCTTCATCTTCTTCAAAAACCATCCTCTTTTCTTCTCTTTCTCCACGATCGTCCTCTTCCTTTCTTTTTTCAACATTGATTTCGATTCAAAAATTCAAAACCCCCATTGTTTCTTCAACATTGAGTTTGGTTTCAACAATGTCTACTGACACCTCAACAAAAGACTCCTATGAAACCTACTTCAATGGTGGCTCGTTTAACTCGTTGCCCACATCTCGAGGGATGCTTCCACTGTGCCGATGTTTACCTCTGAAGCCGATGATTTTTTACATAGCAACGACTTTGGAGAATCAAGGCAAGAGGTTTTGGAGATGTCGCGATTGGCAAGTAAGTGTTATGAATTTTTCGTTTTCATAGTATTGTAAACACAGTGAATAACATTGGAAAATGCTTTGGTATGTAGAGATAAAAAAACAATACTTGTAATGAGTGGATTTGGGATGATGACCTTGGTCCAGCTACCAGACCAATGCTACATTGCTATTCAGCTATTTCAAACTCAAGGGAAGCAGAGTCTGCACCTGTGAATGCACATGTGATTCGTGAAGCAGAGTATGCACCTGTGAATGGACCTGTGATTCGTGAAGCTGAGTCCGCAAACCAACATTGTAACTGTGGTGAAATTTGGGAGAAGAAGAAAGACAAGTGGAAAATGAAGTTGTTGGATGAGAAGAAGAAGGTTGAATGGCTTAAGTGAATAATCATAGCTAGCTGGTTGTTCTTTGTTGTTTTCTTTGTTAAGAAGTATTGTTATTTAGTTCCTAAGTTTGATGTTAACTGTGTTATGTTATGGTGTAATGTAGTGTAGTATCTAAGATTAGGGAAATTGTGTTTGTGTAATGTACTTGGTACCCTATTATGTAATGTGAGGATTTTGAATGAAATCATGCCTTGTTAGTTTGTCATATGATGGCAATGATATTGAATACACAAGTTAGAATACTTGAATACTCAAAAAACTATCATTCATCAATAACTGATGTTTCAAAAGTTGGACTTAACCAAGCAAATCACAAAGTGATGTCAATTCAATAAGCGATGTTACATAAGTTGGACTTAGCCAAACAAAAAATAACATAAGTAACATAAGTTGGACTTAGCCAAACACAAAATACAAGTCATTGACAAACACATTACATAATTAGCACTAAATATATTTCACATTTTCCACACTTCTTAACAAGGCCAAGCAGCTTCCACCTTCATCTCTTAATCTCCTTGGGCCAGCTTCACCACCATCTTTCCCTTACCAGTAGCCTCTGCAACTTCTTCATCAACCACCTCAATTGGGTTGTCCATATCTTTCCCTAGACCATTTTTTATTGCATGACCTTTCCATATTGTTCTTCCACTCCTCCTAACATGTTTCACTTTCACTATTGGCTCCACAATGGATCTAACAACATCTATGGTCTTAACAGAAGGTTTTCTTGGTGGCTTTTTATGCATACCATGTTTCTTCATGACAGTAGTTTGGGCATTGGTTGTTGGGTTCACTACTGTGGTTACATTAGTTAAGGGCTTGATAACTGTGTGTGCATTTTTTGATGTGTGCACAACAGTGTTGACATTAGCAGTTGGCTTCACAAATGTGTGTGAATATTTTGATGTGTGCACAACAGTGTTGATATTAGTTGAGGGCTCTATTAAGGTGTGTGATTTTTTGGTGGTGTGAACTGTTGTTTGAACTGTAGCAGTTGGCTTAATAGATGAAGACGTAAAGGCCATGGATTTTTTTGAGGTTTCTTACTCTGTTTTGGAGGAATGAATCTTGAATTGCTCCCAACCTTCCTTTTTTTACTTGCACCCTACATAGGCTCACTTATGTCTGGTGTACTCAGTATAGACTCTCCAGTCCGTGCTTGACTTTGACTTGCACTTGCTCCATCAACATTCCCTGGTTCACTTGCACTTGCTCCATTGTAAATTGCTTTATTCCCATCTTCACTTGTCCCAGCTTCACTTGCTCCATTCCTTGCTTGTCTTGGTGGATTTCTCTGTTTTCATTGATAATAAAATACACAAGTTCGCATATTACAGAATGTGAAATGTAAAAACAGTGACAATGATAATATGAATACCTTTATTTTTTTAGCATTGGGATTCACAGTTAAACTTTTGCGTCCTTTAGCATTATGTCCAAACTTATCACATCTTGTGCACTTGTAAGTAGTTCCAGATCTTCTATACTTACCTTATGATGATAGTGCTTCATCAGCTTCTCTCCTTCTAAGCATTTTTGGTCTTCTTGGTCCCTTCTTATAAGAAGGAGGCAACAATTCTTCACATTCTACCTCTGGCTACATGTCTTGACCATTTATAGCACTCACATTGTGTGTATAACACTTTTCATACATTTTCCTGCTATACCAGTCAGAAACATAATCTTCCGGGTCATTTGATGTTTTAGACATTGCTGTAATGGCATGTCTTCAAGGAATCCCCACCAACTCCCAAAAATTACATGAATAACTTTGCTTGGCCACATTAACAGTAAAGGCCTGACTTCCTCCAACCTGATGAACTTCAAACTCCTCGGTAACACCCCATATAGCAAGCCAACCACCAGACTTCTCAATTTCCATGTTTAATATTTTCCCAGGCATAGGCATTATCCTATATTTCCAACTTTCAAGATTAACCCTATTGGTTGACATCTTATTCATTAAATATGTTCTAATCCGTTCAGCCATGGTAAGTATTGGTTTGTCTCTAGCAACTAATATTGTTGAACTAAAGGCTTTAGATATATTGTTCATTAAGACATCACATTTAGGGTAATATGAAAGAGCATGCTTACAACACGTTTTAGGGTCATGTGCCATTAACCACTCCTATGCACCCAAGTCAATCTTCTTCAGCTCATCCATCATTGACTTCCACATTTGATAGTAAGTTGCTTTGGCTGCACCCATTATCAAGTCCCTGATCAAAGCACCACCTCCAAATTTCTTTTAAAAATTTGCATAAATATGCCTCAAACATAGTATGTGTTCAACTATGTCAGACCACTCCTCTAGAACTGATATGAGCCCCTGTAAATAATAAAGAGTTATTACGATTTAAAAATATAAAATTGAAGTAAAGGAAGGAACCAGATCTAAAAAAAAGCCTAACCTTTTGTTGATCAGAGATAAATACCCATCTCATGTTAGTTTCAATATCTCCAAGAAGTAAGGTAAGGAACCACCTCCAAGAATCTGTTGTCTCGTTCTCTACAACTCCAAAAGCCGAAGGAAGTATTGGTCATTTGCATCTCTACCCACTGCAACCAATAAAATACCTCCATATTGGGTTTTCAGATGACACCTATCTACCCCTATGAATGGCCTGCAACTTGATAAATAAAAGCCTGCTTGCAACCATCAAAGCAAAAATAAAATCTGCCAAACCTAGGTTGAACACTTAAGGACATTCTGTCAACATTTATCTTACAAGTATTTCCAAGGGACGCCCTCTGAAGCTCAGCTGCATACCTCCACAGTAAGGTATATTGTTTCCTTGCATACCCATCTATAAGTTCCTTGGCCTTCTTTTTTGCCATCCAAACTACATAAATTAATACTCCAACTGACTGGTATGTTCTCAGATCTGTCATTATATCACTTAACTTCATATCAGAAGTCCTCGGCTTATCAAGGGCATACTTGATAACAAAGTTTGTATCAGCACTACAGTTCGTTAAAACCCTAACACATGTGTGGTCCTCATTCCATGTCTTTAATTTAAAATGTATGGTTGTAAGCCACCTTGCTGCAAAGGGCTGTAAAAAGACATTTTTTATCTTTACGCACTATCTTACACCTTTCTTTATCATTTTTTAAGATTTTGATCTGGGTCCCATTTAATACACACCACTCCCTTACACCATCCTTGAACTCTTTAAGACTCTTAAAATCCATGTCAACTTTGAACACATAATCCTTGGTTAGTTGGGCTTAAATACATCATAAACAGGTGCTTTCTCATCACCACTCAAATCAAGATCATCAGAATCTAACTCTTCACTCTCATACTCCTTCCCCCAATCAATATCATCCACATCACCTATATTATTCACTTGCACATTTTTTCGTTTATCAGACTTTTTTGCCCCACTGTCTTCATTCAAACTATCATTCTCCGCTTCTTCAAACCCATCTTCAAATCCAAGTGCTCTCTCTTCTTCGCTATCATCAAGCCTATCATTATTATCTTCATCTTCACTGCTACTTAGACCACCAGCATCCTCTTGTTCATTATCACTGCACACTAATACCCCCTTTCCCCTATCATTATCTACTGCCTGAGAACTCTCACCCTTCTCATTGTTAACTACCTGGTAACTCTGACCCACTTCCTCACCAACAACAACATAATTAGGAATATCAACTAAAGCACTACTTTCATCCACATTATGTTCAACAAAAATATTAACACCAACGTTTTTTTAAGTGCATAATGTTTTACAACTTCAGCTGCAGCATCATCTTTAATCACCCTAAAACTAACCTCTTCATCTAACATCCACCACAACCTATACGGTTTTTTAACTAGCAAATCAGTTTCCAATATTCCAGTTATCTCAAAGAAACTCCACCTATCAGGATCTAAACCTTCAATCAATGTTTCTTTTCCCCCATTGTAACAAATAACCCAATCCCTAACAAACCTACCCCCGTAATGAAACTTAACAGCAATACCCATATCTGGAAGAAAAAAAAACCCAATTTAGAAATAATGGGAAAACAAACAAGTTCATAAAGATTTTACATTTACTCCGGAAAACACAAACATTCACTCAAAAACAACAACTAAAATCAGAGTTCTTGATTTCGAATCAACATGTACTTGTATTATGTCGTATCGATTCTCCAGATGCTGCGTTTTTTGTTCTCGAGTTTGACATTTCCATCGGATTTGCCATGCTTGACCACTTCATTTTATTCGATTCGTATCAGAGAGCAAGATGATTTTTTATTCACATTTTTCCCTTCATAAACCCTAATTTTTTGTCTCCAATGATTTACCAGAATTCAATTTCTCCCAAATGAAGAGAATGAAGGGACGAAGGGTATTTTTGTCATTCCGCTTTGGTCTCAGATGAACAAGGGTATTTTTGTCCATTCTCATGCCCTTATGCTGAGTCATTCAAGTGGTCAGGCAATTAATAGAGCCACATCCGTAATCTGGTGACATGGCAGTCATTAAGTGGGTTAATGGACGAAATTTTAAATGATTAAACTTTAGGAGTGCAGATTGCCAGGATTAACAAATACATGGACCAATTTTTAAATGACCCCTATTTGTAGGGACTACACACATATAAAAGCCTTAAATTTATTCTTATCTATTTGTTACATGTGTTATTTGTATTGAAAATTGAGGATATTTTTGGAAAGAGAAAAAGCCAGCCCAAAAGAGTTGAAAGATGTTGTTTTCTTTGTATATAGTATATATAACAAATCAACGATATAAGAAGTGAAATTTCTTCTAAATATAAAAAACAAAAAAGTGAATTTGTCTCTAACTAGAAGATGGTTGCAATGATAATTGTGGCTACCATGATGATTCCAAAGATGGATGATACAACAGAGTGAGCGGACGAAGAAGGTGCACTTTCTGCTAGTACATCGATGACAAGCATTATATGACGAGCAACGCAATGATCGACCTTTCTACAAACATACCACTTTCTTCCCTCGGTTTTCAGTTGAATAACGCCCTATCCGTTGGGAAGTGCTTCATTTTCTGACGGAAAAGTGGAACTTTGAAAGAGTTTACTGTCCAGTTTGACGAGCGGCGCAATGATCGGCCTTTCTACAAACATATCACTTTCTTCCTTCGGTTTTCAGCTGAATAACGTCCTTTCCAATATAAAGTGCTTCATTTTCTGGTGGAAATATATATATAACAAAAGTTTCTTTTTGATGGTAAATATATAAAAAAGTTGACCATATACAAAGTAAGGAAGACCAATATTTATAATATGTTATAAATGCATGCTTGCTTTAAGGTGGATGCTGGATAGAACTGAAGTACACATTGTGTTGGTACACAATAAATGGAATTTCAACGCAGTTTTGATGGAGCACAACACATGAAATTCCAAGATACTACGAAGTTTCAAATACCTATGGAATTCCATTTCTTGTGGAATTCCAAGATACTATTGATGATGAACTACATGTGTGTTCCAATTAATACCTATACATGAACTTTGTTTTGAGTTATCATATTCAATTGTTTCACATATGTTGTTATGACGAAACTATTTTACAATAATAGTGCATAAAAATTAAACTCTTATTTAAATGAGAGCGCAGATCATATTTTTACCAAGGTTGTCACCAACGAGTCCATCTTTGATCCATTTATGTTTCCTCAATTTACCCCATTTCAAGTCATAGATGTGTGACATGTGGAAAAAATAAAATCAAACGTTGTGATTAAAAGTTGTGGAAAAAACAAATCTTTAATGAAAAAACAAGTCATTGATTTTAGTTTTTACACGGTTGAAATAAGAAGCTTCTTTTTCATTAAAGATTTGTCTTTTCCACACCTTTTAATCACAACCATTGATTTTAATTTTTCCACATGTCCCACATCTATGACTTGAAATGGGGTAAATTGAGGAAACATAAATGGAGCAAAGATGGACTCGTCACCAACACGAAAAACTTTGTCTTGGACCAACTGAGTGTAGTTGTGATAGTTATTGTGGGAAAAAGAGAGTAATAATGAGTTGAGATCCTCTCCATTTATAAAAATAAACGGAGATTGTCATTATGAAAGAGATAGACACAAAAAATAGGTGGTGAGTCCCATAATTAAATGAGTCCCACTATCATTAATTATTTTTAAGATTTTTTGTCTTTATCTCTCTAAATGAAAAAATGAAGAGTTTAAATGGAGAGGATCCTTTCAGAAGAACTTATCTTGAACATGAAGGTGTGCAAGTGTTATAATTTGATTTATAATGTTATACTTTTTTAGGGCGGAGAATAGGGCTAGAATTTCATATACACTAGTATATGCGAGAATGGAAATTGTATTTATCCGTATATTGCACATGAATGATTATCATCATTAGAAAAATATAGTGGTCCATGGAAGATATTATCAATCTTTATTAAAAGCATCTACAATGCTTAGAACAATATTTGTGTTCTTGAAGCATTTTAGTGGGGTCCAAAGATGTCATATATGTATCAGAACATTCTTCGATTTTACTCCAATTCAAAGAACAATAGTTGTGTTTTTAACATACATTATAGGGTCCTATAATTGACCCCACAAATTTTTATTTATTTCAATATTTTTAAATTAAAATACTAATTTATATATTATTTTTTCTAAAAATATTAAATAACGAAAAAATACTTATATTATCTAATTATGAAAAGAATTACATAATTTATTGAGAACAAGTTAAAACAAATAGAAATACATAAAAAGTGAAAAATTAATTTTCACTAGTTATATAACCCGTGTGTTGCACGGGTTGATTAATTTTTTTTTGTCAAAAATAACAATTTTTGTAGGTGTATTGAATTCTTATTTGATTTAAAAAATAACTTTAAAATTATTTTTAAATATGTTTCCCCTTCAAGTGAATATAGAATATAAAGATTGATAAAATTTGATTTTAACTAAAATATTGTGTCATTCACCTGTATAAAAAATCAATAGAAGTGCAACTATTCAGTTCGGGTAAGTTTATGCAATAGTTTCTTTTAGGGTATATATGTTTTTATTGAAGAAAATAATAACGGATTACAATTAAAAACTTATTTTAATTTCCTTTTTTTTCTTCTAGGTTTCAATTTTATTCCCTAATACTTTTGTTGTGTTTTCCTTATATTATAATCTAATTTTAGCTTTAAGAGAAAATTATGAATTTTATTTAGATATTTTTAAAATTTTATCCTAAGTTGAATCGATGGAATTATTTTTTTTTGAAAAAAATAACACCGTTGAATAAATAAAAAGACTTCTTTTTCATATGTTTGATTCAAACACTTTTTATGACAACATAGTTTTTAGTAAGAAAAATTAGTACTGTTGCATTCATCTTAATTCCTTTTACAATAAACATTTTTTAATTAAAATTAATTTGATTAGTAATAGATCCATTATTTAATTTACCTCATATGTAAATAATGCATCTTCAAATGGACACCAAAATATTTCTAAAAAAAAAATGGACACCAAAATAAAAAGCATGGGAGATATAATTGGGTAGAAAATAAGACATGGATATTACCTTATCACAACATTCCAAAGCAACTCTTGTCGGATAACAAACATTAGTAGACCAATAAAATCAATCAAATAAATAATTTCATATGTGTATACATTAAAATTCATGTAAAAATAAATAGGTGAATAAAAATACACTCCTCGTTGGAGATGAACCTTCTCTTATACATGTTGATATATATCCAAGTCCTAAACATGCACATTGGTATCTACCACAAATAAATTCATTCACAGATCAAAGAAAATTAATAAAAATATGGATCATAAGAGACATAGATATTACCTTATGACAACATTCCAAAATAACTCTTGCCAGACAAAAGACATTAGTAGACCAGTAAAAATAATCAAGCAGATAATTTCAAACGTTTATACATTAAAATGCATGTAAAATTAAATTGGTGTATAAAAATACACACCTTGTTGAAGAAGAACTTTCTCATGCATCATGCATCTTGATACCTAATTCCAAAACATGCACATTGGTATTTACCGCAAATAAGTTCATTCGCACATCAAAGAAAATGAATAAAAAATATCGATCATAAAGACAATAGAAATTTTATCATATAGTCATGAGTTATTTTTTTACATTAAAAGAACAGTGATAGGAGGACATAAATATCTATCATGGACAATGAATGTAAATAAAAGGGATGAGATGATGAGTGAAATTATATCCTATTTCAGCCGAGTGAATCTATGGATAACCAAAAATCATATGACAGATATAAAACTCACCATATTCCAAAATAAATAAAAGAAATAATTGAAAAAACTTCAATTATAATGTATAGATGACATTTCATATAAGAAGTGGACTTTCAACAAAACTCATCTATTTACAAAATCTGCACATGCAATCTAGATATTCATTTCATAATACAAAATATTAGAAGAAAACATATATGAAGTTTGAAAGAGGAAAGTGAAACCTAAGAACAAAAAATGAAACGAATGAAGAAATGAGACGAGGTTAATAAGTAACATGGGTTGTCACTAATTGAGGGGAAAATGAAAGGGTGAGTGGTGATTAGTAATTAATTAATAGAAATAGAAATAGAGTAGTTGAAACAAAATTGAACCCAAAGGTGAAATGGAATGGGAAGAATAAGTAACATTTTCAATAATTAATTGAGAGAATAGTAGTATTTTTTTTAAGGAAGATTAGTATTACTAATAGTATAGATAGATAGATTTTTTAGGTGGTTAATAGTTTGTAAATAAAGATAAGTTAATCAATCTATGTAACTAACAACTCTTTTAATTTTTCTAAAAAAAATAACTCTTTTAATTCTTTTAATTTATTATTTAACTTACAAAAACAAAAAAAAATTAACATAAAAGGACAAAAGGTCGTATAATATGAAATCCATTTACAAATTTGTATTGGTATTTTTTGTGATAATTTGTATTGGTATAAATAGATATTGACTGCATAAGTTTTTTGGGTAGGAATTGTATAATATAATTAGATATTAAATTGGATATATGGAGAGTTGCAAAGTTTCAAGAGAGGTTATACATTCAATTGATATAGTGGAGTGTTGCAAGGTTTTAAGAGAGGAGAGAAACCTCTTTGTAGAGTGCCACATCATTACAATGAAAGCCTAAGAATAGTTCAAGTTTCTAATTCAAAGATATATAGATTGTTATCATGTTTGAAATGTGACCAAATATGTTCCACCAAGTCTCCCTGCAATTGTCGATGTTTTTCTCTTTCACGAACAATGCTCTCCTTTGCAAGTATGTAGTGAAATCAGGATGAGGACCATTGAATACATCAGTTGTGGCGATGTTATTGTTTACATTATTATACTCAAAACTACCATCATATGTGTCTCATTCATCTTCAATGATCATATTATGCAATATGATGCATGCATATATTATATGTTTGATTGTAGCCATGTGCCAAGCACGGGCCAGACCACGTATAATCCTAAATCGAGATTGAAGCACTCCAAATGCCCGTTTCATATCCTTTCTCATCGACTCTTGTTTTTGGGCAAATAACTTCCTCTTTTCTCCTTGTGGCATTAGGATAGTCTTAATAAATGTATCCCATTCAGAATAGATACAATCTACTAGATAATACCCCATATTATATGTGGTTTTATTCACCATTAATGTAAGATATTTACATGTCATATTTCTATTTGCACGTGAGTATATTAGGATCGTTTCCGTAGGGAGTTGTGTATATCTTAAGCATTTCAACGTCATTTATCATATTAAGTATTTGGGTATAAATGTTTGTTTATTTAAAACTATTTTAACTATTTGACATAAAAAATAAACAGAGACGAGATAGGGCTATTTCGCTTGGGGTTAGAGACACTCAACCAAGCGTAACAACTGCAATCTCATGATCAAATAACAGATTCTAACTTTTTAAACGATATTATCACAATCACTTAACAACATTATTCATGTCTAAATAATGTCATGATTTCAATCGTTATTTATGTCTAAATAACTTCATGAATTCATTCGGATCGTTTAATCAACGATTTCCCAATCTATCAAACGATCTAAAAGCATTAAGTTTCTAATTACAAAGTGATTATCAAAGATTAAACCCTATGTCTAGAATAAAAACTTAGATAGATTATTATTCTAACCCTAGATCCAAAAGTATTTTTCAATAACATTTCAAATCTTAAATAAACTTTAAATGCAAGAGTAATAACAATATTGAATAAATAAGCTAGAACCATATATTAAATGATCAAGAGTTTACATAATAGCTTGTTTGAATACCTCAAAACTCACAAGGATAGATGTAGCTACATATGTCTATGCAAGCTTGGTAAAGGATGAAAGAAAGATGAAGATTTCATGCTAAGATTCATAATGTCTCAACAAATCTTGGTAAGAATCTACTCCTAACAACCTTGCTGTGTGTTTCTCTCTCTAGAAAAGCCTTAGTTCTCTCTCTAAAACCAGAAAAATTGCAATAAAACAGTGATAGCTCCTCTGAAAAGAGTAGGTAAAACTATTTATATGGGCAAAAATCGTGCTCGTTCGCTTAAGCGAGCTGAGGCCGCTTTAAGCAAACGACATGAAAATCTTCTGTTGGCCACAGAGAAGCTGCCATGTGGGCCTTATCCACTGCAGATGAAGAACTTCGCTTAAGCGTGCCATAAGCGAGCCGAGGTCTGGTGCTCTCTAGAACTTGCACGCTTGAGCGACGTCTGGTGCTCTCTAGAACTTGCACGCTTAAGCGAGCTGAGGTCGCTTCAAGCGTGCATTGATTTGCAGCAAGCGTACATGAAGCGTACAACTAAGCTGCTCTTTGGAACTTGCATGCTTAAGCGAGCTGAGGTCACTTCAAGGGTGCATACTTTAGCTCAGGAGCTTCTTTCTTGTTCCTTGCTTGTCATTTCCTGCATCAATTGGGTAGAATAAGGCATGTAAAGCATAAATGGTAAAAAGTACAACAATTGATAGCTTTTCCTTAGATAACTTGCAGAACAAGTCACTAAAATGCCTAATTTTAACACAAGAATTATATTACTTTTGAGCACTTATCAACCATGTATTGTAATGTCCAAGCTTCTCCCGACAAAACATTGTTAAACACATTAGATTGGTTAACATGTTAATGTCATTGTTTGAACCATTAATGCAAA
>Ga0228711_1000928_pt1 | contig 40428 bp, 18 predicted proteins | sample MedpolnodulmetaG_2_FD_177996 | JGI IMG/M metagenome (GOLD analysis project Ga0228711, IMG submission 177996) | Root nodule microbial communities from Medicago polymorpha collected in Santa Monica, California, United States - brown nodules | ecosystem: Host-associated > Plants > Roots > Nodule...
AGGAGGAGAAGTAGAAGAAGAAGAAGGAGGATGAGAATGAGGAGAAGGAGAAGGAGGAGGAGAAGAAGAATGAGAATAAGAAGGAGAAGGAGGATGAGGAGGAGAAGAAGAAGAAGAAGTAGAGGAAGGAGAAGTAGAAGGAGGAGGAGGAGGAGAAGAAGAAGAAGAAGACGTAGAGGAAGGAGAAGTAGAAGGAGGAAGGAGGAGGAGGAGGAGGAGGAGGAGAAGAAGAAGAAGAAGAAGAAGAAGAAGAAGAAGAAGAAGAAGAAGAAGAAGAAGAAGAAGAAGGAGAAGGAGAAGGAGAAGGAGAAGTAGAAGTAGAGGAAGGAGAAGTATAAGTAGAAGTAGAGGAAGGAGAAGGAGAAGGAGGAGGAGGAGAAGAAGGAGGAGAAGAAGGAGAAGAAGGAGAAGAAGAAGAAGTATTGAAATTGGCGTCGGGGGAATAGAAAATGAGATCTAGAGAGGAGCACAATCTAAAGTCTCCAAGTCAACACCACCATCTCAATCTAAATGGGTTTAAAATTGAGACATTTTAAGTGTGTTGAGAGATAATAACTTAAAATTTAATAACTTTTTCAATATGAATATATTTCTCAATCAAAATTTGAACCTAGGTTTGTCATGTTATGATAGTATAAGCCTTTTTGTCGGACTCAACTTCGTTAGTGCAATAACTATTTTTTTATAATAAATATTACTTTAATCACTAATACATGTTGAAATTTTAATATACATATCATTTACCAATTGTTAGACCTTAAAATAGAAAAATAATATTGAATTTTTACACAAATATAGATTATTTTTATACTTCCACAAACTTTGATACACATCATTAAATGTTTTTAAAATCTTCACATTTTATTTCCATTATCAAAATTAGTCTTTGTTGTTAATTCGAATGCTGATGTGACCGTTAGTGGGTCCCAATTATTTTAGGATTAAATGTAAGGACCATTTTTCGAAGAGACACAAGATGTAAGGACTAAAAACATATTTAAAAAAAAAAAAGTCTTTGGTTTAATTATTCAAAAAAATAAAATGACTTGGATTCTCACACCAAACGTAAGACTCAATTTGTGCGCGTCTTTGACTATATGTTCCCACACCACACAACTTGGCATATCCATTCACTATGTTACGTACTCTTGTGCAAAATTTCTGTCTTGTTCCAAGTTGTCCACGTAATATATTACCTCAGAACTACTTTACTTACATCAATTATGAAGTTGTAACGGTGTAGACTTAAGAAGCTCAAACTAAATTTCAAGACATTAAACATCTTGTTTAAAATATAAGGGCAGCTGTAATTATTAACTATAAAAGTCATCCATAATTTTATCTAAAAAATATTTATAAAAGTCATATATAATTTTATCTAAAAAATATCACGCAACAAATCCAACGCAAACTAAAACTTTAAATATACTATCTACTAACCAGATAGTCCATTCTAGTCTTAATGAATAAAAAATAACCTACTAAAATGCTTGCATATATGAATGAATGGGGTACCAAAGAGAGATTGTGTGTAAAATAAAATTTTATCAAAAGAATTTTAGTAATGTGCTAAATACAAAAAATCAAAATAAAAAAATTGAGAGGGATAATGTGGCACATATGGGTCTCTATAGAGATCCGCTACCGGTAGCAGCATGTTGGTTTAAATAATCAACCCAACTCAAATATTAGCTCATTCTGAAATGAAATATAAACTATAAGGGTAGTTTAAAAGTTGAGGTATGTGAACTAAATATTTAACCATATTCATTGACTTTTCAACTACCAATTTCACTTATAAATCATTTTGGATGAGTAGCTCCGTGCATATATAACATAAGACTCATTTGATAATAAAAAAAAAACATAAGAATTAAGAAAATTGTTTTTGCATTAAATATGTCAATAATATACATTATTTTTTCAATATTAAACTCCAATTTCAAAGATATATAGATAGATAGATAGAGTAAAATCAACAAAAGTTGAAATATTTAGTCTAAAATTTGTTCCAAATACATTAATTTTTTTTAATTCAATTTTCTCTCTTATATAACGAAAGTAGTTTATATTCAATATATCACTACATTCACTATGTGGCTTTCTAGTCTATATCCACCTGAATAAAAAACAAAACAATACGTCGTACCTTTAGTTAGCATTACAACACTATAGAGGCTGTTGGAGATCCACGTACATGCATAGAATATACCTCCTCGTCATAGCTCGATGAATGTGTCTTATCTCACTTGGTCGGTCTATATATAAACTAGCTTCCATCCTGAGTTACCAAACACTTCACTTGAAATACATCGTCTCTTCTTCTATATAGAGTACCCCACACAAGAAAAGCTACAAATTTTAAATTCAACAATATGGTTGGTTTAGTGAGACCAAGACCGCATGAAGTGGTTTTCAATGTCCTAAACAATGTACAACTCTTTACCATGGTTGTAGAAAACAATACCCCTCTATGTCCTCATCATACCCTTGTTCCTTTTACCTACTTTGTACTCATTGGTTTCCTCCAATTAAAATACCCTCAAAATCCCACCCCATTTCAAATCCATCCTAACACCACTTTTGTATCCATTGCTAGCTTTCTTGCTTATTGCTTGCTCTTTTGGGTTAGGCTTAAGTTTGCTATACGTGTTAACACTCTTATGGAAATCTTTGGCTCGCTTTCATTGATTTCTTTGGTGTTAATGTTGCTATCAAATCACACTTGGGATGAATCATTGAAATGCATTACATACCCAATATGGTTTCTTATTCATGTCGTGGCCTTTATCATCAAAACCCTACGTGGTGAGCATATGAGGAAGAGGGTGGTGCCTCCATTTCTTCCGTATTGAACTAAAACCCTGCGTGTGATTTTTATGTTGTCCTTTTCTTGTGTTGTAGTTTTTCAATTGTTGTGTCAAGATCTGATGTGTTAGGTTTGTCGTTGGAAGCATCACTAGTACCGTCAAGTCGTCAACCAGGTGGATATTGTGCATCTAGAAGCCTCCTAAGTGACAAGGGTCTCATTTCTCAAGAGGGGGATATATAGTTTGTTACGTATAGTATATACTTTAAGTGAGTAAGAATAATTAATAAAAGGTCCCCTAATATAAGTTAATAACGTGGATTTTTTTAACATCAAAATGAATTTATTAGAGGATAGTGAGAAAGTACGATGGATATTCAATCCATAGCTCAAATATAAGTATAAGGGATACTTGACTCACAAACAAAATTACCCTACACTAATTTTAAACAAAACAATGAATTTGAATACCATCATAAAACAAAGAAGGACCCCTCTCTTCCTAACTAGAAATCATTTGAAGGAAGTTGTGATTTGTCTATGTTACACTAGTATATATATTTATAAGAATGCAACATTTCCCCTATAATTATTAAATAAAGAAATGATGTGGATTATTTATTCAATGAGAATTCCCTTTTTCTTAAAGAATAAAAAATGGAATATATTAACGACAGTGGACCCTTTTTAACGTAAGGTGTATTAAAAAGGTCACTCTAAGATACAATCAGTCAGTCATATAAATACAAGAACTACGGTCAGCCGATACCCAAGCATAATATTGGGTCCGACCACCAACTATGAGAACCATATATAAAAGTGGCGTTATTAGCCTTCAACCACCAATAAGAATTAAACTTAACTTTTTCCATAAGATCTAAGGTGGGAGTTTGAATATTATTGAAGAACATGTTAATACGTTCATCCTAAACTAGCCAAACACAAAGAAACCATAAAAGTTGAAGAGAAGATTGCCTCGTCTTCGAACCACTAGATAGTGAGTAAACTGAATAAAATGTGCCCGAAGACTGTGTGGTTCTACTCTTGAAACACCAATCCAAGACCTGACATGCTGCCACAATGATCCAAATATGTCGCAATGAAGAAACAAATGAGATGCAGACTCGGGATGGCCACAACCCGCGACACAACTGCTTGCGTCGGCTGAGATGATGCCACGGTTCAGTAAGTTGGCTTTTGTCAGCAGCCTGTCTCGCAACAATCGTCAAGCAAGAATAGAGACCTCCAGGGGTACCTGCTTGTGCCAGATGAGGTCCTCCGTGACATCAACAATAGGGGAAACCTATGATGTGAGGAGTTGATAAGCTCCACGCACCGTAAACCCCCCTCAACGTCGGGATGCCAATGCCACGTGTCAGATACATTAGGCTGGAAAACAATATTGTTAAGTAAAAGCCTACATTTCGCTACCAACTCCTCCTCCCAAACCCACAACCTTCTCCTCCAACTCCACGCCTCGCCCCCTCCTCCTAACCTAGAGAGAACATGGTTGCCACCGTACTCGACTTATTGAATGCTAGATAAAAAAGGCGACTAAATCTCCTACAAAAAGGAACATCACCTAACCGCCTATCATACCACAATAAGGTATTTGTTTCGTTCACTACCGCACGCGACACCCTCTCTGAAAAACCAGCCACCCTCAGAATCGCCTACTTCGTCACTAATCTTCGCTACCTCCCTCTACCAAGAAGAAACACTCCGGCCCTCAACCTCCAACTTCCTTGCCTCATCACCGTACCTCCCAGCCAACACCCTATATCATAAATCTCCTCTATCTATCAACAACCTCCAACACCACTTTCCTCAACTACCTCACCCCCAAACGTCCGTGCTACTTTTAAAAAAAAACTATATTCCAAACAATCCAAGGAATTTTCCTATTATCCTCACCCCCAAACAAAATTAGTTACAACTTTTGATCTTTATCTTTGGTGGTTGAACCCTTTTATGGGTTTGGGCATTGTTTCTTGTTATAAATTTTTTGTTGATGTGAGATGTGACACTATTTTGTATTTGATTTTATGAACTCTTATATTCTTATGTGCGCTTCTTGTGTTAGATGGAACTTTTCGTTTAGTTAATATATTTAATTTTAGCTTGTTAAAAAAACATAGCCATTTTTGCTTTTCTTTTATTAACTTCTTTTTTAATTTTGAAAGATATTTTATATACTTTATTATTAATTAATTAATAGTGGCATTGCTCCCTAAATTTAAGGAAAGTTTATTCTAACCGAAGCAAGGGAATAAAGCTCTTCAATTGGCAGCATTGATGAAATAGAATGACTGATGCGCCGACTATATTTGTTTAAGATATCTCATCATTTATGCGGGTATTCAAAGATAAGGATTTCTTTAACAACGGTCATTTGATTCATCTCTATATTAAGGACCATGTTTGATTGAAGAAGGTTACAACTACACTCAAGCATACCCAGGTATATACAAAGTCTAACATGTTCATATATATTATTGTAGCTATATACATACTTGTTTATAGTATATACCTTATGTAGCAAAAGTCAAAAGAAACATCTATAAGGGATACACTCTAAGTGTACCGCGTTTAATATCTATTTACTACTAGAGCTGTCAAAACGAGCCGCCCCGTTTAGCCCGATTTATTATAGGGCTTGGGCCTTAAATATTGAGCCCAAATTTTAATAGGGTTTTTTAGCCCGGCCCTAAAAAGCCTAGTACCCATTAGGGCTAGCCTGAACGGGTCGCGGGTAGCCCGTTAGCCCGCATACCAAAAAAAATCCTATAAATTATATATATTTTTTAAATAATTCTTTACTTAGTTGATTATCAAAATAAAAAATAAAAGTGAAAATCCAATGGATTAACACATATAAATGTAATATAAAATTATATTTGCTCGTTTCGTTATTTATAATTTTAAAGATCGAATATATAAATATCTATAACCATAACGTATCTAATTTATTTAAAATTGTTTTCCTCGCCGTTTTAGTTTACGACTAGTGTACGAAAATGTTTACCATTTATTTTTGTGTTAGACATTATTTAAACATATTAAAAATATTATTTATAAAATAAATTATAGGAGTATTTTATAGTACTTTTTTAATATAAAAAAAAAATTAATACAGGCCGGCCCGTTAGCCCGCAGCCCGTGTAGAACTCGGGTAGTATATTTTAAGCCCGTTTTTCAACCGAGCTTTTTGACTCAGCCCGATAAAATTCGAAGCCCATTAGAGCCGGGCCGCCTGTTTTGACAACTCTACAATCTTTAAGAGTGTGTGTAAACATCTACCTTTTATAAAAACGACTTATTGTTGTAAATCTCTGGAATGAGAGTGTGTGTAAACATCTCTTTACTTGCTGTTGTTATTATATGTGTTTTTAAAAGAGTATCGAAAGCGTTAACCATAATTCAAGCCTTTTTTTTTTTGTGTTTTTCTCATGTTCATAATGCACCAGAGTTAAGGAAGCGTTCTTTAGAAGATTAAAGCTCATAATTCACCTTGGAAACAAGCTTAAATACCCTTGTTCATCATCGATCTATGATACTTATTCCAATTTATTTGTTATGTATATTTCTATTCTGAGTAGCTAATTTTATTAGATATGTCACTAGATGAACTTCTTTAGATTTACTTGAACTATGGAATATCATTTATGCAATTGCAAACTTAGTATAATTCAAATTTGTGAATTTATTTAAAAAACAAATTATTATTAACCATAACTTTTGAAACGATCAATATAATTATTCAATCAATAATGGCTTCAGAAATATGAAATTTCATTACTGTATTTCTAAGAATTAACGTTCGATCAAATTTTGAAGGATCATGAGTTCACCCAAGACATTAGAAAGTTGTGATCATTGAAAAAAGTTTTGAGCAAAAAAATTGATTTCAACTATTTTGTTAATTCATCGTAATATAAACAAACAACTGTGATTTTTGAACAGAATTATCAGGTTGTGAAAAAGAAGAGATGCGAAAAACCTAATCATTTGCAATTCCTATTTGTATCAAAGCAATTTATTAGTTTAGTTAGTATAAAAGTCAAATTTCATAATCATATTAAATAGGAAAATGTATGTAAAAAATATCATAAACTCTATAGATAGTGAGAATTGCTGCATAATTGCTTCATCAGGTCAGAAATATCATGATTCTCATCGTATTGAAAGCAAACCAGCTTGATGCTCCGACTCTTGCAGACATTCATGTCATTCGGAAAATTGCACAATTACTAGAACTCATCCACTGAGATAAAGGAACAAATATACAATCACAACCATGATATACAAAAGAGTAAAGCTAACGTTCATTTATTCATATCACAAACATTACAATTATACATCATTATCAATACAACAAGACTCATACCATGTCACCATTACATACAAAATCCACATTCACTTGATTACTCAGAAGAGTTTGAACAAGACATTTTGGGAGTTACTGGTTTATGTCCCTTTGTCCTCACTTTCTTACTCCTTTTAGTTTTGGCTAGTTTCTTCTCCAAATCTTTCACTCTCCCTGTCAAATTTGATATTACACTTAACTGTTCATTCCCAGCTTCAAGCAACTCCTTCATTAACTTCCTTAGCTTCTCATTCTCTTCCAGTAATTTTATGTCACCATTCAAATCTGCAGATACTTCAGCCTTTGTACCGGTTGGTTCTCCGGCAATGTCTTGAACATCAGCTTGTGTTTCTTGCTGTGCAAGATTTTCTTCTGGTTCCTTTTCATTCATCGTTATGTTATCTAGATCACTTGCTTCTTGATTCCCATGATCAGGAATTTCAAGAGGTGGTAACTCAGTATCAATTCGCATTCCTGATTCTTCTGTGTCCATTGGTGTATCCGCTATGAGTTCATCATCTTCTTTCTGGAACTCAATCTTTACCCAACCATCTGATTCCTCAATAGACTTCATATCTTCCTTTTCTTCGACCAGTGGCTGCTCTAGTTGAGTATCTTTTGTATAGTATTTAGATATTTCTACTTCAAATTTCTCTGGATCCTCATCAAGCAGTCCTACCGGAAGTTCTTTAATGAATTCCTCATTTTCGGCTTGTACTTCATTTTCAGAGGTATTAGTCTCATTAGATGTAGCCGTGTTTTCATCGACTACTCCAACTGGGACGAGTTCTCCAACTGGGAGTTCTTCAATGAATACCTCATTTCCAGCTTGTACTTCAGTCACAGAGGTATTAGTCACTTCAGATGTAGCCGTGTCTTCATCAAGCACTCCGACTGGGCGTTCTTCAATGAATACCTCGTTTCCAGCATGTACTTCACTAAGTACAATTTCAGATGTATTAGTCTCTTCAAATGTAGCCGTGTCTTCATTGAGCACTCCGACTGGAAGCTCCTTCAATTCATGCATATCAGAATCTAACCCTTCACTTGCGGAGTTGTCACTAATATCATCATTGTTAGCTCCCACGTGTGATTCTTTCAAAGTAGTCGTATCAAGATTATCAACCACAATAGGAATGTCGATGACCTCTGATTTTGATTTGCATTCTGAATCAGTTTTGTCAGAAAGATTACTTGTGGAATCCGATGCATCTGCAGCAATTACAGGACTACAATCCTCATTGATTAATCCATTTGGTAGCAGTGTAGTCTTTGTTCTCTCACTTGATGCAGAATCAACATGCGAGCGAGATTCACTTCCACCATCAACATCCTTCATACAGAACTGTTCCTTGGGACTTCCATCACTAATACCTTCAGATGAATCTTTTTCTGATGCCACTCTCTCCTCTTGCTTCTCTTCATTAAGTTCTCCATTCTGAACATTCAATGGAGTGACTTCTACAGGTTCTTTAGCATCTTCATGGGGATGCTGGCAAGGATTCTTAACCGTTATAGAGTCAAGCTTTTCCTGCAAAGTCACAAGCTCTCTTGCCAGGGACTTCCTGATTTCCCTAAAACTTGGATGCAAACCCTGAAAATACATGTTGAGTAGCATTTAGTATAATATTATGTTGAGTAAAAAACAATGACGAAGAAAAACCATATCAAACATCATATGCAAAATAAATTTATGCCATCTGGAGTAAAATTTGTTAGCTAACATATACCTGTATAGTATCTAACTTCAGCAACAGTCTCATTATCGTTTCTCCAATTGCAATTTTTTGCTTGTCGTCGTTTTGAAGATCAGGATGACCTTCAAATGCTTGAACACGTTCCCTAACATCGGTCACCTCCTTACTGGCTTCACCTATCTGCCTCAATTTCTTCAAAGGCTCCCATTTTCTTACTAGATAACCGCGATAAACAGCTTGTATCAAAACAGCAGCATCTGCATCCGACAGAACTCGTCTTCCACTTTTACCACCTTCGTTAGTTGCTGTGTTTCTATCCTTTATAGAGTGCTCTGAAGACTCCCCTGTCATATTTTCTGCCCCTTTCTCTTCCTTCTTATCACTTGTCTTGTTTTGGCATACTTGAATAGTTTTCGCCTCTGGTGTAACCTCCTCACTAGCCTTTGGTGCAGTCTCAATATCTGAATTTGGTTCAGCCCTGTCTTTAATGTCTCTCAAAGGAATGTTGTTTGATTCACCAGATGTTGCTTTTGGATGTTTTTTTGAAGCAGGTGGACTTGGAGACCTTGAACTCCCATTTCCATTTTTCTTCCTCGGCAATGGATCAACTCTCAAACATACAGGAGGTAACTTGGATCCCTTAGGTGGAGACGTTGATCGTCGTTTACTCATCGAGTTAGAATCTTTTTTTGTCACATTCTCTTTGACATCATTCATTTCTCTCTTTTCACATCCATGTAAGTCATTTTTCTCATGATTTGACTCTATCTGCTTCACAGGAATACTTCTCTGGTTAATTGTTTTCTCCCTAACATCTGAAACACTTCTGTTCGTGAATTTAACATCATCTGATTTGGCCTTTCCTCCTTCCTCTTGATTATTGTAGTAAGGAAACAAAAAGAACGGAAATGGAAATTCGGATCTCTTTTGATCACTCTGATGTTTCTGTTCCATTCTTCCATTTTCAGCCTCCTCGTTTTTGCTATCAGTTTCCTTCTCAATGCTTCTTATTCCATCTCCATCGCGAAACATGTTCGGATCACCCTTCACATCAAAGGGTAACCATCCACTCCACATTCTTGGCTCAACTTTTGGCTGCACATCAGCATTAGGCCTCTTATCATGTGACATTTTATCTTGCTCATCCACCTTAGCAGGAGTAAAATTTTCCGGTCTTTTGTTACCATAAAACTCTGGTGGAATCCAAGCCAAAGGATATGGAAAATTCCTAAACTGAATTGGGACCATATCATCATTCTCCTTCATACCAACATCGGGTTTTTGCTCTCCCACCTTCACAGATTTGTCTTCCTTTTGGCTGCATGAATGATTAGGACAACCACAACAATGATGTTCCCTTGGCATATATTTATCATATTCGTATCTCGGAAGTTCCATGTTATAATGTGATTGTGGAGAATAAGGACCAAAGAATGAAGCACAACCTCCAGAGTAGTACATTGGTGATGGAGCAGGAACATGAGGATAAGAAGGTATGTGACTATTGTAACAAGGGTAATTATTGTGGCCATAGCAGAAATGTGGAGGTATAGGGTGGTTATAATTGCTAGCATAAGGCCAAGGTTGTTCATAGGGATGATAATAATGAGGGAATGGTATTTGGTTTCTTTGAAATGGGTATGAGTCCATGTTTCTGTATCCAGGAATCATGTTTGTTTGGTAAGGTTACCAAGAACAGGCAGAAAAAGATTTTCACTGACTGATCTTAGAAATAGAAAGTTATTAAAGCACAAACTCTGCATTCAAAAAAATGAACTATTAAGAACAAGATTGGTGTCAAATTTTTTTAATAGCAATAAGGTGAAAAACAGTTTGGTAATTTCCCTAAAGTTTCTCAGTATTATACAGCATCAAAATTTACAAACATCATTTGCTTCAGCTTCACAAACTCAAAAAATTCAAAATTCAACACATTCCTAGTTCTCTCTCAGAGTTGTACTCTTATTATACAGGTAACGTAACATAATTTTATACGTGAATATATATTATGTGATATGTGATTTCTATAACTATGTTCTATAATTGCATATTTTCACTGATAGTAATGAATCAACACAAGATATAGCATAGTCATCGTGAACTTAACTCAGTTGATAGGATCAATGCATAATATATGCAAGATCTGAAGTTCGAACTCAATCCGAACACGACAAAAAAACAAGTTATAGCATAGCCAAGGAAAAGCATGACTTACATTAACAAAAGAGATACAGAAAAATCCAGCCAATAGGTCCTTCCACACAATCCAAATGAAAATTTATCGATGCAAAATCAAACCACCAACCCAAGAAGAGATGAAATAAAAGTGTTGTTGTGTGCTGTAGTTGTAGGCTTTGTCGTTACACTTTATGTTGAATGAAATGTGTTTGAAAACATGTTCCTTCTATACTAATACATTGGATAGTTATGACAAATTATAGAAAGTGTGACAAAAAATCTGTGTTCGAGATGCTTCGCGCGTTGTCTAGTAGTACGGTGATCAATCTAATTCTGTCTAGATTTTTCGAAAGAGGTAATGTATGGCCCGCATATTCAGCCACGTGTTAAAGATTATGATGCATCTCAGAAAGTTCTTGTATTTTTTTGGGTCAGTCGTGTTCTTTTTTTAAAAAATAAATTGGAACACTTTGAAATCTATTTTTGTATATATATATATAGCCCGTGTATTTTTCTAAAAAAAGGAAAAAAAAATACAAATAACGGATAGTTTTGGGCTTGGAGCCTTGGACTACTTTCTTTTTAACAATGCCTTGGACTAGTCAATATGGAAATTTCTACGGTGCACTCGCAAATGAAGGTGTACAGGTACTCTTCAAAAATCTTTAAATTATATCATTTTTATGAAATAAATAGTTATTTGTTGTTATTTGTATTTTAGAAAATATCATTTCATAAGAAAAAATATAATTTTATTGTTTATAGAAATCATACTAATTTTTTTTACATTTGTAAAAAATAATCAAAATTCTCTATTATGAGTACTAAATTAAATTTTATTTCGTCGACGTTTTTGGTAAATAAGATTTAATTATTATAATTATAGGTGATAGAAAACAATTTTTTTCTTGAAAAAATAACACATCTAACTAATAATTTAGTGATTTGGTGTACCAATACACTCAAATCTTTGAGTGTACCATAGAATTTACCAGTTAATATTTCATTCTCTTTTGGGTGTGTTTGGTTTAGGAGAGAAGTTGTGAAGAGAGAAGTATATATGAGGGAGTATAGGAAGAGAGAAATAGAGTAGATTTGACTTATTGTTTGGTATAAGAGAGACATGAGAAAAACAGAGATGAAATAAGTGTGTTAAACTTCTGAAAAGATCAAAATATCTTTATATTAAACTTTAATATACAATTTTATTATATTTGAATTAATTTCTTATAAAAATTGATATAAGTTTTTACATTAATTTAATTAAGTAATTTTTTTACAAAGAAATTTAATAACTTACTTGCTTAATTAATTATTTATTTACAATTTTATAATTTAGTTGGTTAAACTATTTCATTAGTTAACTAAATAGTAGTTTAATTTTATTTATTATAATTATTATAATAAAAGAGGGTTGAAAGAGGTAAAGGCATATGGTTGCATTTTAGTTTCTTTTCGCTACAACAAAAAACTTGAAAACAGTACAATAGTAGTAACAAAAAAGAAACATGACAATATTGTATATTAGCCACAACACCAGGGACAATTTTGGAAAAGAGAAAAAAGTTTACATCTCTACTCCATTTCTTCGCACCTCATGAGAGAAATAAAACAGGCATGGGTCCCACAATATTTGGTCTCTCTCTTCAATCTCTCTTCTAAACCAAACAAGAGAAGTTGCTTCTCTCTATCCAACTTCTCTCTTTATTATTTGAAAAATTGCTATTTTGACTCATTTATTACTCATAGGCCCTCTAAAATTTTCATTATACACCTTAATAAGGTAATTCAGAGCTACGAATAAATAGGTACAAGAGATAACTCTCATTCGGTTTCGGGGGATAACTCCCGATGCATAACATTTTTACACCAGAACAAAACGGAAGAGCATGTTCGTATTTGATGGTTTAAAAGTTGTCAAACTTGATTATTGGGGAAAAAACTCATTTACTCAGTTAATCCTTTATCTTTAACAAATCAACGTCAAAGACAAAGAAATCGCATTTGTCGACACATTTCTTCTAAAATCCAACAAGTGACCGTGTTGTTTTTGTTGAAGTTTAAGGTTGTTTATGTTCTTGATGAAATAGAAATAGTTTAGGGTTTAATTAGCAAAATATTAGTGTCATACCCCAATTTTTGACCTAAGATACCACTGACACGTGAGGTATTTTAAAATACCTCATTTTGGTTCCGAGTTAAGCCCTCTTCTTTTTTTATTTATTTATTTATTCGTTAAAAGTTTAATTTCCATCTTTTTTATTTGTTTTTTTAATTAACCTTTAATTTGGCGTTTTATCTCTTTCTTTTTATTTTCTAAACCCTTATTTTCTTTTATTATTATTATCCATTGTCCAATAACATCCAAAGTTGGTCCTGATCCAAGAAGTAATACAGCCTGTTCGTCCAAATCCAATTCATGTAAGCCTAATCACGCGCCTCAGTCCTCAAGCTCAGGAACAGATGCATTTTCCTCTCCTGAAAGCCAGCCAGAGGATTCAGTTCTTTTGTTTCCAAAACCTGGCACTATAAATTATAACCTACAGAAACACAAAAGGGGACAAAAAATACACAAATTCATCATCATAAAACCCGCAAATCGCAGCAACCACACGACGGCACAACATCAACGGCAACGCGAAGTATAACACCCAACCGCTGTCATCATCGACGGCCACAAGCGCAGCTCAGCCCGTCGATCCGCATCGGAGCCGTCACAGGTCCATCAAAAGGTAGTTTTTGTTTTAATTCGTATTTTTAAGATCTAGGGCTTTAGGGTTTAGCTTTGAGACTTTTAGTGTGAGAAATAGGACTAGAAGGGGGAGTAGAAGAGAAAGAGCAAAAAAAAGTAAAAAAAAAGAGTATTGATAGCGGCGGCGCCGCCGCCGCCTACGACTGCCGGCCGCCGCGCCGCCGCCCCAGCCGCCGTTCTCCCATCGGAGAAGAAGAAGAAATGTTAGAGAGAGAAGAGAGCTTTTTGTGGAGATAGGTAAGGAAGAGAGAGAAAATCTCAATCAAAATGAAAGAAATTAGGTCTCACAACACATTTATACTAACCCATCCAAACCGGTTCAACCCATGCACCCACAATCCGACCCGTCACCAAACCCTAGCCCATTTTCGAACTGCATCAAGGCCCAATCCCTCTTTATTTTACTTCCTGCATACCCCATAACACTGCTGCACCCCCTTTTCTGCATTCATTTTTTTTCTTTTTTATCTCATTTTGCTTACTCTTTCATGCATTTTTATTTTTAATTGTTAATCACATTTTCTTTTACAGCATCGTATATTTATTTAGTTCTGTTTTTTTTATCTTATTATTTTAATTTTAGGCATTCTTAAATTTGTATATTAGGCTTGAATGTAAATAATTCATGCATTTTAGTTTAATTTTCTAGCATGGGACATAGAATGTAAATTAGGTGAAGGTGTAAATTATTTATTTCCGTCATTTACTTCTTGCAGACCATAGAATGTATCCTAGGCTTTTATGTAATAGTCGTAGCTGCATGTGTGCGTGCGTGTGTGTATGCTTTACTTCTATGCCTCTAGTTTAGGTTAAAGGTCCTCGTGGTGGTCCAACACCACCATATGGTACCTACGTTTTACTTTCCTTGCTCCGTTAGTTTAATTTTAGTCTTATTATTCAAAAACAAAAAACATGCAAATAATCATAAAATCACAAAAACATTTTTACAACAAACCTTGATTCAAAAATCAAGTGATCCTTTATTTTCATGCTTTCGTAAATCAAAAATTGCAATCAATCTTAATCACATTTCAAGTAATTTTTTTTCTTCAATGTTTAAAAACACAAACAAATTTATTTTGCCACTTGACTTTTTCATTTTAAACCTTTTTTTCAAAACTAATAAAAGACACACAACAAATCAAACGTCAATTTTTACCCCGAACTACGAGGTTTTGATCCCTCACGGGTACGTAGGCAAAGGACCTAGTCCTTCCAAATCAATAAAATTGTAGATAAATAGGTCTCTTTTCTCTATCACTTTAAAGTCATTTTTTCCAAAAAAACAAGCAAGTTTTATAGCACAAGACGTTAAATAAAACCAAAAGGTTCCCGTAGAGTACTACGGACATAAAGGGTGCTAATACCTTCCCTTTATGTAACTAACCCCCGAACCCAAAATCTTTTCAAAGGGGTATTTCGAACTTTTTTCCCCTTTCTTTTTAAAATTAAATGTTCAGTCGTGAAATAAAATAGCGAGTCAAACCTAATCAAATAGCCTTGATCTCCGAAAAATGGCGCGACAATTAGTAATATGAACGATTTAAGTATTGTTTATGTATAGGTTTAGTTGTTGTTCGCAATTATTGAATTGAGGTATTCAAATTTTGTTTAGGAATGTGAATTTATATGCTCTAAGTATTCGAAGAAAAGCTTGAATGGTAAATTTGATCTTTGTTTTTGCTTGTTCTAGATAGGGTTGACGATGTTGGTAAGACGAGAAATGGATGGGAGATCTTGCATAGTTATGTTCGCATATAACAAGTGGCAAATGCATTAATTGTAAAATGTAATATATGTTTGGTATTACGAAAAGTTTTGTTGTGTGCAAGTGTGGGTTATAATTCTCATATCGGATAGAAAAGTAAAGGTTGAACACCTTATAAGTAAGAGGACCCATAAACTCATTGTCTTGGGCTATGTCTGTTTCAAAGGAAAGATTGTGATGAGGAGAGAAAGGTGAGGGAAAGAAACACTTTCAATTTTGGAACTCTATAATAAGATGAAGGAAAGAAAGAATATAGGTGGGACCCACGTTGGAAAACTTTCCCCCCACATAGGAACGGAAAGGTTGAGGAAAACACGTATTTAGATTACAATGTCTAAAATGCCCCACCCAACTTTTATAATTTTTTTTGTTTAATTCACCGCTAACTTTTTCTCTTTCATTTTTTTAAATAATTCCCCCTCTTAACTTTTTTGTTATATGTTCCATTTTATTTTTACAATGAACTGTAAACAATTGTTTATTGTTTATATATAATAAAATACTACTATTTTTGTTAAAGGGTATTTATATAAATTACCAAATGTATATCTTTCTTTCCTTCAACTTTCTATTCCACTTTCTTTTGTATCAAACAATTCTCTCACTCTCTACTCTTTTTCTTTCTTTAAACAATCTTTCCTTTCTCGTTCTTTCCTTTCACTTTTGTTGGTCATCCAAACAAAGACTTAAGGTTTTGGGTAAGAGTGTGGTGTTTCTCTTGTTTATGTGGTTGTTCTAGTCTCGGTGTGGGTGGTCCCCCTGGCTCCCCTCAGTGGTATCAGAGCCCCGGTTAGACGAAGGGTAGGATCGAGGCAGCCGCTCCGTTGCGCAAAAAGCAGCAACGGCGATACAAGCAGTGTCGATCCGTTTGCGAAGAAACCAGCAACGGCGATACAAGCAAGTTAGAGCTCCCGCTTGAAGGGGATGTTGTGTGCAAGTGTGAGTTATATGTCCCACATTGGATAGAAAAGTAAAGGTTGAACACCTTATAAGTAAGAGAACTCATAAACTCATTGCCTTAAGGTTTTGCGTAAGAGTGTGATGTCTCTCTCACTTGTGTGGTTGTTCTAGCCTCCCAAATATATTGTAGATTATCTCTTATTATTTACTCTCTTCGGTCCTTAATATAATAATAAAAACCAAAAAACATCAAAACCAAGAGGTCTTTAATATAATAATAAAATTCGGTCCTTAATATAATAATAAAAACCAAAAAACAACAAAACCAAAACTATCATTAATTCTTGAAACTTTTTGAATGTTTTTAGAAATATACCCTCATAAAAATTTGTGAAGTATTAAATATACTCATTAATATTAAAAAGATAAACATTAAATGAGCGCTAAAAAAGCCTTTTACACAATAAATACGACTTAAAAGTTGTGACTTTTTCTTATAAATAGAACCAAAATTTTTTTTAAAAGTTTCTTATATAAAGGACTAGAGAGAGTATATTTTTATCTAATTTGTGTAAAATTGTCAAATAAATTAAGGTTTACATATTATTTTACTCCTTGCAACTATAACACTTTTTTATTTGGGAAATGCTAACAAGTGTCTTAAATTAATAAGTTTAATGAAGATATTTTAACTTAAAAATGGTGCATTCATTGCATTGAAAATTTAAAAAGTAACTTTTTCTATTTAAAACTTATCAATTATTTATATTTGTATATCCTTAACAAATTCCCTTACAATCTGTTTGTTTGAAGAGAAATAAGGAAGAGAGAAAGAGAGAAGAGAGAAAGAGGGAAGAGAGAGCAACTTTCTCTTGTTTGGAATGAAGAGAAATAGGGAAGAGAGATTAAAAAGTAGTGGGACCCACCACATTTTTATTTCTCCTCACAATAGGGAAGAAAGTGGGGAGAGAAGGCTTTTAACCTTGTTGATCCTTTTTTACTCTTGTATTGAAATATTATATCTCATCTTAGAGCTCCTAAAAATATAAATGGTTCTCTGATCACTCGGCACTGTGCATGAAGGATTTCTAAATTACTGGGTATGCAGGTGATAGTTTAGTAGATAGACCAGCAATGGAAATGGATTTATGAGTTGATTTTGTTAACTTTTTTTTTTTAACCAGAACTAAATTATTTAAACCCTGTCAAAAAACTAAAAATAATTAATCTAATCAAATTAAAAAAAAATGATTAGTTTGTAGTTTAATAAATAAATTCACATACATAAATAAATTAGTATATGTTAATTGAAGGATTTTTAATTTGATGTTATAAAAAATGATTTTTAATTTGGGGTATTTTTGTACTTTCAAAAGTAATCAACACTTCTTTCTTCTCTATTTCTAAGTAATCAACACTTCTTTCTTCTCTATTTCTTCTATTTTTCTCTTCTAACAAACAATTCATCAAATCTACTATATTTCTCACTTATTTCTCTCTTCTCTTATTCCCTCTCACCTATTTCTCTCTTCACAACTTCTCTTCACAACCATACAAAGTGTTAGGTAACAAGTGTCATAAACTCTTAGGACACTCGTTAGCAAGACCATTTTTATTTTAATCTTTATAAGTTTCTTTGTTTAGATTTCTTCTTTGCAAATTCAAAAAATTTAGTCTTGACATCGTTTTTTTGGACTACATAGCATGATTTTATTAGATCACCCTTGATATTGAAAATATAAAAAGTAATAACTTTTATATCCACATAGACCAAATATAAAAATAAAAAAAATTATAAACTTATCTAGGCTAAAAAAAGGCTATAATTACAAGAATCAAAAGTATATTTAAACCATAATTTAATCGCGTACTATTATACTCTTTCTAGTGTCAAATATAAACAATATTTTTTAGATACATTGAATAATTGATATATTTAATTTATAATATATAAATTATTTAAAAAATGTGAAAAAAGAATTCTATTTATATATAAAATTGGAGAGTTAATCAATAAATGTGAAAAAAGAGTTTTATTTATATTTGAAAATCGAAGAGAGCAGTTTTAAGAGAGTTGCATATCTTTCTTTTTTTAAGACGGAGTTGCATATCTATTGAGTGTTTGTTTCGCATATCGTTTGCAAAACGGAGTTTGATAAAAGTCACGGTAAAATAAAATAAAAAAAACCACGTTAACGAAGAAGCTGGTACTATTTGGAGCTTCTAGAAATTACGGTAAAAATGCATCGGCAAATATGCAAATGTGTTTTTGTGTATTGCAAACGAGAAACCAAACACACACTGATTTGATTTACATATAAAAACAACATTTTTCTTAATTTAGAGAAGAGGCAGCGAGCGAAAAGAAAATAAATATGGAAATTAAGGAGGGAAGTAGGAAAATGGAAAGGACTCAAATCTCAATGGTGAAAAAAGAGATAAGAGGAGGGGGCAGGCAGAGTAACAGATAGAGCTGTATGTTGGTTGGCAATGAGGATTGAGTTTGAGGGTAGTGTTTGTGTAAAGTGGTTGATGAGAAATGAGCGCAGAACACAGTGTGATTGATTGAAATATGGAGTAATTACGTAAAATGGAAGTGGTGTAAACCAATAAGAAATATACACGAAAACAATGGATTACGTAACATTTGCATGGAACAGATGCATTGTGATTTCATGTCTGACCCAACGGCGCTGGAACTCTGCATTTTCCTCATCTGTCTCTGATAGAGCAATGCAATCAGCCCCCACTCTTTCGCTTACGTTAACACCTTCTCATCATCTATAATTAATTACCCCCTTCTCAACATCCAACTTCCAAAATTAATGGTTACACTTACAACTATTTATATAGCTCCATGCAAAAAATTTATACTACAACTAGAAGTATATATGTACGTAATAACTTATTAACATTCCTTCACAAAAACATGTACGTAATAACTTACTAACATAAGCAAATTAATCTAATCTCACTAGTAAACTAGTTAACTACGATAGTTAATGGAATTTAGCCAGCTATAAGAAAATGTTTCCGAGTGTTCCTCGAAATATTTTTGAAAGATCTTAAATGATAAATTTTTATGAAAATTTGTATATTCAATATATTAAAAATTAAAGTATTTGATTTTTTAATAATATTTTTTTTATTTAAAATATTTAAAACTTTAAGGAGTGTCACAGAATACTCGTTAGCAAATCTCTTGTATGAAAGATGTCGTTTGGTTATTTGGAATCAAAATTGTTTTGGGTGTATGATAAATAACCAAAATAAGTTTTAATATATGTGTATATTTTTATTGACAATACATATATAATAAGATAGCACTAACCCTTTGACAAATAACTATGAATTGCTTTTGCAGCAACCCAAAACTAGGAAATTCAGCTTCAATATAAACATATGAATAGGACGAAAATCAGTAAATACATGTTGTTCCAAAACATAATAAAATAATGGCAAATCACATTCAAAAAAGTTAAACCTACGAAAGTAAATATCAAGAATCCAAAACTTTTAAAAGTATTATGAATAGAGAGAAAAGATTGAATCTCATATGTTCATTAGATTGAAAGTGTTCAATACAAAGCTTATTTATACAGGTAATGTACTCTATGCTAATTATTGTAAGCTAACAAGTAGAGTATCACTACACTAATGGTTAACTTGCAAAGCAAGTTAACTCTATACAAAGATGAATAGCTATATATTGTAATAGTCCCCCTCAAGTTGGAGGTTGGTATATGTCAATCAAGCCCAACTTGGGTAGTAGAGAGCTGAAAGGCTGAGGAAGGAGAGATTTTGTGAAAAAATCTGCAAGTTGGTTTTGCGAGGAAATGGGCAAAAGCTTCATGATGCATGCTGCAAGTTTCTCTCTAACTATGTGACAGTCTACTTCCAGATGTTTGGTCCTTTCATGTAAAACTAGATTAGCTTAAATGTAAAGAGCACTTTGATTGTCACAGTACAAAACAGAAAGTTTAGTGCACGTAATTTTCAAATCCTTGAGAAGATATAGCAGCCATTGAAGTTCACAAGTAGCTGCACCTACTATTCTATATTCAGCTTCAGAAAAGGATCTAGACATTGTGTCCGAGACAAGATTCAAACCCGTGACTCTCATCTCATATGTGGTGCGTTTCCAAAAGGGAATTTACCACTAGGCCATTGCAGTAGTTACGTTACAACATGAACTTTATTGTTATTTAAACCATTATAAAAATACAGGAACTTGGAGAACAGAATAGACACGAATTATGCAACAATTCTAAGTCTTTTCTCTCCCATTCACCTAGCACTCTAAATCATCCTTCATTTCTTTAATGCATGATTGAAGTGTTGGACACATATTTTTGTAAACTATTATCAAAAGATATGCTTGTTGTGTTTATGTAAACCACATCAAGGTATTCAAAGTATCCTGAAGAGAATTCATTGTACATCCCATTTGCATCCAATATCCAAAAGTTGGTGGGGCCGAATTGACTCTAAAGGTTAGTGTGGTCACAATTCACACGCGTTGAATTTCTCCAAGTGCAATCAACATCAATATCTTCGTTGTTCAAAGTGTAACAGTATCTCCCCAACAAAAGTTCTAACAGGTCTTAGGCGTTCAAGTGAATTTTCATAAGAGCCAGTTAGTTGGGGTTAATCTTTCTACATCATAGTTTTATTGACGTACTATGGGGAGTTTGGAGGTAGGATTTATGCTGGTGGTAGGATAAACTCAGTTTGGTGGAAAAATCTTTCTACCATCAGTGAAGGGGTCGATTTGGGGGTAGGAAATTGGTTTTTGGCTAATTTAGGTCATCGTTTTGTCGATCTGTCATCTACTTTATTTTGGTGGGACCCTAGGTTGGAGGGAGGGGGTTTAAAGGATAGATTTAGTCATCTTTTTTACTTAGATGAGAACAAGATGGTGACAGTTTATGAGATGAATCAGTTAGGTTGGGAGAGAATAGGAAGGGATGGAAGTGGCGTAGGCGTTTATTTGTCTGGGAGGAGGAGCAGGTTGAGGAGTGTAGTGCATTGTTATATAACATTGTGATGCAGAATAAAATTTCACATAGGTGGCTATGGAATATTCATTCATCTCAACATTATACAATCAGTTCAACTTAACATTACTTGACAACTATAGAAAAAGCTACAGTACAAGAATCTTCAGACATCATTTGACACAAGGCGGTTCATCTTAAAGTTAGTCTCTTTGTTTGGTGTCTTCTTCAGAATCACATCCCGACTACGAATAATATTTTGCGTCGAGAATTACTTCAGAATCAGCAACAACAATTTACGAGTGGGTGTGGTTCACTCGAGGCTTACTTCAAGACATCATTGTTCAGTTATGTATCTTTTATGGTTATCTTGCATTTGGATGATTTGGAATGAAAGAAATGGTCGAATTTTCAAGCATAAGGAGCACTTTTTGCACCAATTTTTTGACAAAATTAAGCTACAAACATTATGGTAATTGAAGGTGAAATACACTATCTTCTCTTTTGATTACCATTCTTGATGGTTTAACCCAATTTTGTGCTTGAGAGCTATCACTTAGTATGTAAAAACAAGTTATTTAAATTCCTGACCGCTTTGATCCAAGTTACAAAGCTTGGAATTGATGAAACATGCTTGTTAACTCATGGCTAGTTTATGAACTTAGTTGTTTAACCATTTGGTCAAAGCACCATCATTTTGCGTTGAGACTCTCCAAAAAAAAATAGAAAAGTTGAGAGGCCGGCGCACACAAATATTCTCAATGTTGTGAGGCACCTCTTATTTCAAGCAAAATCTATGATAAAAGTTGAGAGGAAGCACACACAAGAATTCTCCATCGGATTTTCTTTATTAATTTAATATTTAAAAATGAATGAATTATCTATTAAATATGACAAAATCTATGCTAAATAAAATATATTTCAAATAAAATTTAATGAAGGAGAAAACTGAGAAATGAATAAATAGTTTGAAACAGGATAAAACTCATGGGAATTTCTTTAAAATTAAAATATCAATTAATCAAAACACTTTTTAAATTCTATTTAATATAATAAAGGTTAAATTACACCGGGGGTCCTTTAAATTATTTAATTATACATGTTGGTCATTTAAGTTTTTTTTTTATTACTTACGTCATTTAAGTTATTTAATTGTAACAAGTTAATCCTTTAATTATTTTTCGTGACATTTAGGTCTTCAAGTTGTTTAATTGTAACTTTTAAGATCTGAAATCTCTCAAATTGTTACAGTTGAATAACTTAAAAGACATAATTTATACGGAAAAAAACTTAAAGGACCAACTTGTTACAAATAATTAACTTAAAGGACCTAAGTGGTATAAAAAAAAAACTTAAAGGACTAATTTATTACAATTAAATAACTTAAAGGACCTCTGGTGTAATTTAACCTATAATAAATTAATTAATATGTGTTGGGAGATTAAGGGAGTCTTAAAACTCGTGTTTATCACATTCGATTTTAAACAAACATACAAGTAAAATTATATATCATATTTGTATTCAAAATCTTAAATCGTTTGGTATATAAGTTTCTCATTCATATAAAATAATGGTATTTAATTTGTACAATCATTTTGTGACAACTTTTGAGATAAATTTTTTTTTTTATTTGTCAAAATAAATAGAAGAAAAAAAAAAGAGAAAAGGACAAAAGAGAATAAGAAAGAATATAATAAGAATATGAGATAAAAAATTGTCCTAAAATGACTTTGAAAACTTAGTGGTATAGACTTTTGGAAACTTAGTGAGGCGTGTATCTACTCGTACGAAAAATACCTACTTGGGCAGTATCCAACACATCAATTTTAGGCACACATACAATAATAAAAAAAGTGGGAAAAAATAATGACAGAATAATATTTATTTTTTAAAGAATTAAGTAAAATACATTTTGATGTGTGTGTTCAAATAGTGTGTCCAAATACCCATGCTCAAACAAGACTATCTCATTCCCATAGAGTTGTAAATGGGTCCATCTTGTGTGTAAATTAAATATAAACACATTCCGATTCCGACTCCGACAAAATTTGATTGATACATTGTACCAAAAAAAAAAATTTGATTGATACATGCAATATATAACTCAAGTGAGTACATAAATGTCAAAATGAAGAGACTCGGAAAGATTAAACAAGTTGGTCACAAAAGCTTTTGGCTGATTTTGTATATTATAAAAAATATGAGTTGATAGCAAAGTTTACAAATTTTAAATTATTTTTTCTTTTGGACAAAAATTCTCCCTTTCCTTTCGTTCTTTCTTCAACCACCAAATAATTTGTTTAACAATTAACTAAGCTAAGTGCAACTGATCAGAGAATAAAACTCATAAGTGCACTATATTTTTTATATTGATTTGCTCCTTTATTCTCCATTTGTGGTTGTAAACTTCTAATATATTAGTGCATGACAATATATAATCAAATTTACTATATGATATTCATGTGCTTTATTATTATCTAATGCAATAATTCATACTCCTATTTATTGGGGTAATCAATTGATTAAACTAAAATGATCAGTGAGTTCAACTAAAAGACGAACCATTCAAAAAAATCAAGTTCAATTTTTTGATAAAATAATTATTGATTAAACTTTACTTTATTTATTTTTGCGGTGATGCTGCACAACATTTAATAAGACTCTCTTCTCCTAAAAATCCTAAGAATCAAGGTGTTAAAAAGAAAATATCATGTAATGTAACATAATTCAATATTTGTGGGTCGTTTTCATGACCGTCTTTACAATCAAAAACTGAATGTTTGCTGACATGCTAGATATGCATCTATATATCGTTTATTTTAAACAATTCATTGCCAATCACATTAAATGGAACTCAAACATATATCCCACAAAGAAATTTTGTCCCAACACAATACGTCCAAATGCTTATAATTTATAAATATCAACCATTTTTGTTGTTGTGCAATCAAATCTGCTCCCACCATGTTCCGTTGGAACTTGCTAGCCATGCAACGCAACTCATGAAAAATAAGTGGCACTTTATTTTAGTTTTTCATGTCATGCACATGGGGCCAATTTGTATATATCAGAGGCTACGACTAATAATAGAAATGCCTCAGGTCATATTGATATGCAGCCAGAAATTGGGGGAGCAAAATTATGTAGCAAACTATTTCCTTCAAAAACACAAACATTGGATGGATTTGGCCATGGCATGTGGCTCACAAGCACCACTTGTTAGAAATGAAATCAAGAAATGGCTAGACTAGTATTATAGAAGATTGAATTGCTACCATTTTTATCATTAAGAAAATTTATTTTTGGGCCAAAATAAAGTAGTAAGCCCCACCTATTTTTGATGTTGTCACCGTTATTAATCCCTTCCTCAAGTTAAATCCCTTTACTATTAAAATTTGAGTTTTACTTTTCCCACCCTTTCCTCGCGCGCCCTATTTTTTTTTCAAAATTACCCCTGATCCGGATTTCGTTTTCCGGATTGAATTTACAATAATGTTGAAACTTTTTACATAAGAACCTAAAACTATTCATAATCTTATTACATAAGAACCTAAAACTATTTCTTTTGGGGGGGTAAGCTAAACCAGTGGCTTCGGCTGATAGGACATACCAGTAGCTTCACTATTGGAGAGGGGACAGGGGATGAGGAAAGAGGGGGGCGAGAAGAAGAAAACAATGCCCCTGAGCCCCATTGACCGTTCATACAATCCCTAAAAAATTTCAAAGAGGCATGTTTCTATGAAAGGCCAACGATGGAAAATCATGGTTGTAGAAGGAAGAGGAGGAGAGGGTGGGAGAGAATGGTGTGGTTTGGAAGGCTATTTATAGGGAGGGAATGGTTGCATGGAGTGTATCTACACTTAATGCAGTCGATCAAAAAACGTGTAAAAACACGTTTTCTTGACTTGACCCAAGACCAAAACAATTGACAAGCGTGTTCTGTGTGGTGCAGACCACCAGCCAAAAGATTCTAATGCAGTCCGGATTTTATAATCCGGATTACACATGAATTCCAGATTATATAATCCGGAAACATACGATTTTGGTTGAAACAAACGAAACTTGGTACTTTCTGTAGGGTGAACGGTGGTTCGGATTGTATAATCCGGACAACCTCAGCATAGGATTCTTTTGTATGGACCACATTGCAACAAGAGTTTATGTGGTCCACAACATCCAAGGACCTCTATAAATACACCCTCTCCGGTTTTCAGCTTCAATACCAGCAAAACACACATACACATCAAAGAAAACAATGCAAATTTGTGTCATTAAGTTGAGGATCTTTCTCACGCTGTCGCAAATAGATAGCTCTCTATTTGATGGCGTGATGCTGTCAAAAATACAAACAAACACGCCAAAGAGACCATGAACATTTTTGTCATTGTGCTGAGGATCTTTGTCATGCTGCCGCAAAATAGATTGCTCTCTATGTGCTAGCATGGTGAAGATCATCAGCATGCTTTCAAAAATATATAGATTTAAGGCTACCTCCTTGATAGATAGATAACTCAAAAATATCAAGAGGTTGCTATGAGTTAGATCTTGTTGCCTGCCAGATGAATATGTCATTGGCAAGGCAGGATGATCTAACTCAAAGAAATTCTCTTGAAAACACCTTCCCAAAAGATTCAACATTTCTGTTATTGTGGTTTTTTTTAACTGTTTATTTGTCTTATGTTGCTTCTATTTATGTTATGTATCTTTTGTTCTATTATTTTCCAAGGCATTCACAATGAAAACGATCCAAATAAAGGGTCTGGTGCAGTTCAGACTTTATAATCTCGAATAACTTCATGCATTCTGGATTATAAAATCCGGAAACCCTCAGTAACATTTTGGCCGATGACGTTTCACCAAAGGTTAGGCCGGTTAGTGGAGTTTGAATGCATTTTTTGACGGTTTTGAATATGAAACACGTTTTATTTGACTGTAATTAAGACCTATGACTGATTTAAGGCTATAAAAAGCCTTTAATCTTTAACATTTTCCTTCATTCTTCTTCACCTCCTTTCATACATTTTCTTCAAAAAAAATTAGTTTTTTAGGTAGCTTTTTGGAGTGTTTGTGGTGTCATGGTCATTGTTGACCGCTCATACGACCCCTGCAATTGCATTGCAGCTTATGCGGAGGTCGTATAACGATCAACAGAGACCCTTGACATCAAAGAAAGACACAAAATATTCATATGGTATTTGTCCGAATTTTATTTTCCGGAAACACTAACAATATGGTTCGGAAAACGAAATTCGGACCAGGAGTATTATTGAAATTTTCGCAGGGCGCGCGAGAAGGCAACATTGTGAGAAAAGTAAAACTCTTAAAATTTTATCCTAGTCATTAAGAGTATGGCATGATCAAAGAGCATCCCCGTATAAACAATAAACCACTTGTTAGCACTATCACAAATTCATCAAGGAATAGAGTAATAAATTCTTGCCATAATATAAAATGAAAAATCTCCTAAAGAAGCATGAGACATATGAAGTTCTCACATAAAAGAGTAGAGAAGGCCCATAAATTCAAACTGTAATCTTAGTGTAGATAATACGAGAAATACAAAATGACTAGTTCAAAAATAATAGAAAAATAATTTTCTCGTATTATAAATCTTATCAATAAGAAGAGGGTGTATGGAGAAGACATTCTGGATAGCAAAGTGGCCTGGTAGAGAAAATTTTATGCATCATGCCAATGAAGTTAATTTGATCATGGCGTGACTGTGATAATTGAGTCCCACGACACTAAGACTTTTTCAATAGTAGAGTTTTTCAAAAGTAATTATATTAAAATAAGATCCAATCAAGCATAATGTGTGCTTAAGAGGGGATTAAAAGAGGTCCAAAAATACAAAAAGAAGGTTATAAACAGAAGTCGAAATAGTGACATTACAAAGTGGAAAAATCAATACAAATGGATGGGCTAAACCACGTAAAATTAAAATAAAAAACAAAACACAGTTTGACACGATCAAGTAAATGCTCATAAGACATTTGATTGTTGCAAAAAATATGAGAAATAGGCTTCTTCCAAATAACTCAAATACGCCTACCAGATCACGTGGAAACAATGACGAATGTCCTTCAGAAATAAATGCGAACCACCAAAATGCAAAATGTGCATACAAATATCATGAGGTAAGAGACTACAAATTCCCAACAATTGCAAAACACGAAGCCAAATGCTACCAAAAAAAAGCACATTTCAAGAAAAGATGATTAATAGTTTCCTACTGCCCACATCGTCCTAAACACACCATCGAGCTAAAGAGGCAACTCTAAGACGAACCAAGTTGTCTTTTGTTGGAATCTTTTTGTTCCACAATCTCCACACAAATAACGAAACTTTAAGAGACACATCTTTGTTTCAAATAATTTCCAAGAAAGGGGACAAATAAGCTGCTCTGATTGAGTCAATAAGTTGTAAACTCTTTTTACCGAATAGTCATCCTACGGGTCATATTTCCTGATCCATCTGCCTACAACATTATCCTGCAAAACAAAGTTATCCAACAAACCAATACAAGCTTCAACTTACTCCTCCTCCCAAACATAAAGTCTCATCATCCACCTCTACCCTTGACCCTTACCGCCACCCCCAATCGAACCTCCTCATCTCAGCTAAAGTAATTTTATTATCCCTGAATAAATAAAAAAGACGACAGATCGAGTACATAAAAAAAATACCATCGAACCAAGGATCCTTCCAAAAGGAAGTATTTTCTCCATTAACTCACCTTATTCATGACAAAATCCAAGAACCATCTATTATTATTCACGCCTACACCATCTCTAACGCTACATAAGTCCTTCCACAACCTGAAACCTTTCACCCGCTTCTCTAATACAGCCACCCTCAACCACATAATTACCTTTCAAAAATTAGTACCACAACTCACTATGATCAACATCCAACCGCCAACACCACTTCTTCAATAACACCAGATTAAATTCTCTAATCCTTTGAACCCCCATACGACTAGATTACATATAAGAACTCACCCTACCCAATAAATAACCCATAAATAATCATGCTTCCACGAATGAATTCAGCAACATCATATTCAATCATTCAACAACTAAAAGAAACCAAAAAGGAGGTAATGGATCACCCTAACTTAAATCTCTACCCAAAGAAAACTCCTCGATAGGACTTCCATTAACTAGAACTAACGATGTCATTGGTCTAACACATTTCATGATCCAAACACGTCATTTATAAGGAAAACCCATTTTCAACATGAACACATCTAAGTACTCCCACCGGATAGAATCCCAAGCTTTCTCAATGTCGACGTTAAACAAAATAAGCTTTTTCTTTAGTTTCTTAGCCTCATCCACCATATAATCGGCAAAGGCAATACCATCCATAATTTATCTACACTTAATGAAAGTCGGTTGAGATTTAAGAATCACATTGTCAATAACAAATTTTAATCTATTAGCTAACACCTTTGCCAAAACTTTATACATGCACCCAATTAGAGAGATATGGTGGAAGTATGATAACTTTTGAAGACTTAACGCTTTTGGAATTAAACCTATAAAATTACAGTTAAAACATTTCACTAACTTACTGTTGGAACATAACTCAGGAAAAAAACTAATAAAATCATACTTGAGATTAACTAAAAATTCCTTCATAAAATCAAAGTTAGTTCAATCTAGATCTGGGCTTTTAAAACCATCACAATCTCACACCGCCTGTTTAGTCTGCTCCTCCATGAAATGATTCTCTAGTTGAGCCACTTCCACACTATTAACAGTCTCAAAAAGAAAAAGTCCCACACCAAGTCTCAACAAAGGAACTAAACTGAAGTGAACATCAAAATGATTAAACATAACTTATCTCACATTATTCACACCTTCAACCCTTTAACTATTCACCACAATGTTTGTGATGACATTTCCTCTACTTCAATTGGACATGACACCATGAAATATTTTGGAGTTTGCATCACCCTCTTTGAGCCACAAAAACCCTGTTTGTTGCCACTGTATTCTACAGTTAATACGGGAAATATAGGGCACCTGATACGAGAAAAATTTGAGTTCCTCCCCTTTGCTAACATCTAAGCCTGTAACTTCGCATTTGTTATCAAGCTAAAGAAGTTTCTCCTTAGCCACTTTAATTTTACCCGCAATGTTCGAACCATGTAACAAATGTCACTTCTTCAAACTTCCTTTAATCAACTTGAATTTCTCCTTCAAAACAAAGCCACCCCCTAACCATGAACATCAAAACACCTCCATTTATCCCTGGTGAACTCTGAGTACCTAGGAAAATCATCCTAACATTTCAAGATACAGAAAGGTAAGCCATAATTCTCCTTATAAACAAAGAACATAATAGGGCAATGGTATGATATACCACGCTCGATGTATCCCTCTACTGCATCCACACCATGAACTGCATAATGCCCCAACTGCTCAAGTGTCAGTGCATGATCAAGAGCATGTTGCAAGAGGTTTGTGATCTCCGCCAAATTAATCACAGGAGGTGCACTCTCAGCGGGACGTCTCAAAATGGTCTAAACCCTCTCAAACTGACGAAGCACCCGCTCCGGCAGATATCTCACCATACGGGATCCGTATTTGAGCCATCCATAGTAAAGGCTAACCCGCTCAAACAGACATGACTGATGGTGCTCTCCATATGGGGCCATGACAACGCCTGACAGATCCAGCGCATCCAGATGGTTTTTGTACTGGTCTAGTGTACCCAAACCAGACTGTGGTACAAAAAGCATTGCGCGTGGATGGATGTTCTCCCGATATCCTTCCCATACATCCTTGTTTCCCATATCTCGAAAGTGCTGATACACCCAAGCCTGCAGCAATGACAACCACATATAAATATACAAACCATGAACACTTACATTTAAAAAAACAAAACATAATTTATAATTTATATCTGCAACAAAGTCAGGTATCCTAACACCTGACCACAGTTCCAACGTGCAACATTCTCAAGCTCCCTATACAAGTGAGCTAGTACCCCAGCTCCCCATGAAAATTCAACAACAATATCAAGGTCTTTATAGTACCTCAGGTAGACAACATCCACATCAGTTTGGCTCTTGTCAGTGAAGAGCGTGATCCCGACCAAGTATAGAAAATATGTGCGGACAGCTTGGTCCCGCAAGCTCCGCACCTCCTGAGTCACACCATACTCATTCTCCAACGTCAACTGCTCCAACATACGCTCCTTGAAAATCATCCTCAAGGAGCTAAATTGAAAATGTGCACCTTTGGTATGAGTCACCTCAAGAAGAGCATCACCCAGATCAGACCCCAAGTGCCTCACCATCGAATCCACTGCGTCGTCCTGTGTGATGAACTCGTGGGACAGAAGCATGCCCTCAATGGGGAGATGCAACAAACAGGACACATCATCAAGTGTCACTGTCATCCCCCCAAACGGAAGGTGGAAACTCGAAGTCTCCTCGTGTCACCTCTCCACAGAAGCACAAATCAGACCGTGGTACATCAGGTTGTAGCTGGTATCTTGAAGCCAAGAAAGACCAGTGCACTGCAGTCTCTCATGCCACCACTGTGCAGCCATGATCAGGGTGGTATGTTTATCATGCATCACCTATATCTTCTTTCAGTTGTTGTTGCATTTTAAATTGTCACGCCACTGCAAATATTTAAAAACAATACCTAAACATCAATTTACACTCATGGCTTCACAAAAACAGAGCAGTTCAACAATTTAACAGTACATAAACATCAGTTTCACAAATATCAACAATTATTGACAATCATGGCTCCACAAAACGGGTAGTTTAACAATACATAAACATCATTTTCACAAGGATTAAAAGCATATTAAAGGATGTTTAACATTAATAAATATCTCGGCCTCAGACGCCTTCATGGCCACGTGCACATGGTACCTCCACAGCAGGGTAGTATTGTGTGGGCCACCGGGATAGTCATCAAGAAACTCAGGGTCTGGCACCATGGGACGCTTCCTCCTCCACCTTTGATGTGGCTCGCCGTCTTCCATATCCTCGTCCATTGCCTCAAGCTCCTCCTCCTCCATTTGTTGTTTCTGCTGCACGTCCATCTCATCATACTCTTGCTCATGCTTCGGCTCAGGCTCGACATCAGCACGCTTGGCACTACGACACCTCGGAACAATACCATCCTCCACCATCCGTTGGTGACGCTCTCTCATACGGGAAGCATGCCCTACCACCCTTATGTGCTGAGTAGAGGAGGAACCTTATGTAACATGCACAAAACGAAATCAGCACAAACACAAAACAAAACAGAAGATCAAATATCATTTTGAGTGTTTTCAGATTTAATTTTCCGGATTGCAACAAACATGTCCGAAAAAGGAAATCTGGACTGCCTCAGTGCAGAAGAAAAAAAAACGGTAAAATTAACTTGCATGCATAGAGAAATCAAACTAACCTTCCATTTGATGTTTATCAAGGGTTGAAATGCGGTCCTTTTGAGCAAGAAAACACCAATTTTGGTTGGACTTTTGTTGTTCGGAATTTGGGATAAGAGGGAGAGAGAGAAAGTAAAAAGTGAAACTGTAAAATTGGGGGTGAACTTCCATTTATACTTCGAAGCTGTCCGAAATATGTAATCCGGACAAGATTTTGAATTTTCGGATTTCGTATTCCGAAGAGGTATTTTGTAATTTGAAAATTGCTTTTTTGACATACAAAAGTTCACAATGACACAAGTAACTTACCTAAAAGCACCCAACGGTAGTTAACTGCCGCTGGCACCAGCGGCAGTTAACTGCCGTTCACACAAGTCTGCAATGGTTTTTCCAGCCATTTTGGCCTATTTTTAACTGTAATTTCAAACGGCAATTCCGCATGAACTCAAACCGAAACAACAACATCCAGCAATCACAAACATCAACATTTCATAAGTTATCAATTATTCGGTAAGATTACACAAAACCAATAATGCGTTAACGTTTCGCAATTGTTTGAAATTCGTCAAATTGTCCACAATATGCAACACATTACACCTAAAGTACATTAATTTCTAATAAATGCAAAACTCAAATATATTGATATATATGTAATTCATTAAAGGTTAGTTACATATTATCCAAAAAAATTGGTCATTATATTATATATCCTAAAAAATACGTCGGCGCATATCGAGTAAAAAACGATGAACACCGACCAAAAAGTGTCATATTTCACCTAATGAAATTAAATCTTCTAAATGTTCCACAACATCTTCAAATTCTTCGTTTGCTTTAACCGGAGTGTCATTCAACAAAATAGGATTGTCTTGATTTGTTGGTTTTTTTTGTGGAACCGGTCTCTCTCGTAGCTCAATCTCCATGAGTGTTCGGAAACGATCGTGTTGATCCAAGAATTCATCCTCCCATGTTGCCGCCTCTTCGCTCTTGTGTAGCTTCCACTCCGTGGATGATGGAGGTAGTGGGCAACCATCTTTCGACGAAAGAAGGACAAAATGATTTGGGATTAGGAGGTAGGGTTTTTTGGTTTTGGGGGGAAAAAAGCAACGACAGTTAACTACCGTTGGCTCCAGCGGCAGTTAACTGCTGCTGGTTTTGCCACCGGTAGTTAACTACCGTTGGGGACTTTTAGGTCATTTACGTGTGTCAATATGAAGTTTTCAATATCAGAAAAGCAATTTTCTTGTACTTTTTGTAGGGCACGTGAGAAGGGCATAGGGTGAAAGAGGATCCAGTTCTTTGGAAGAAGAACTTCAATCAAATCCTAAGTTTAGTACCCTTTGCATTTTTTTCAAATCGTGGGTTAAGTATTCGGAGGACTTTTTTCCTTTTTATAATAAGGTTTTGAGTTAAAAATAATATTGAAAAGGTTTATTTTTTTTTGTTAAGTAGCCTAATGACTAGAGTTCATACAATTAAATTGTGAAGAAATAGAGTGTCTGGGGTTCGAACCCCGATCCATACATATAATATACAATATCTCTACCAACCAACTGAACTAAACTTAGGGGGATAATAAAAAGGTTCTTTAATTAGTGATATGTGCACTACTACCTTAGTTAAGTCACGGGTCAACGCCTAAATCTACCTAATAACAATTGCCATCATGAATTTCATTTATGCAATTCAGTAAAAGATCCGGTTATAACCAATATTTCATTAATTTTTTATTATAGTGGTGAAATTGTCCTTGTAATTTGGTCAAAGTCTAAAAATAGTTCTTGTAAAATAAAACATACTTTTATAATTTAAGATTCTTCATATTTTATCATCACTTTATTAAATAATTATTTGGACGAAGTCTAAAAAATAGCTTTTTTATAAAGGGTTAAAATGTCTCAAAATAGTCTTTGTAAAAAGTTAAAATATAAAAAATAAAAAATTATAAGAGGGAATCTGTAATTTTTTTTTATACAAGATATAGTTTCTTTTATTAAAATTCTAATCTGAAATCTCTTTCAAAGAATGCTAATCTCTTTATCTTTCCCGCCCATAACATTTCCTGAAAGTCAGCAGCCAATTTCCATTAGGTCAAGGTTTGTTAATAGTTTTTCAAAGTAACCTTATGTACGTTGGTTCCTTTTGCTTGGTCCTTAACCTATTAGGCCAGCCAGAATTATAATGGGGTTACCCTTTAACACATTGAACAGTGTTGAGCTGTCTCTCTTTTTTACGACTTTTCACTTCCATTAACACCGTTCTTTCATGATGGTACTAATTCCTGTCATTCATTAGCTGTTATAGAAATTGAAATGCTCGTGTTCTCAACCTGAAAAGTAAAAAGTTTAAATAAAGTCAACTAGGTTAATCAAGTAGACAAGTACTACCCGTAATGAAATCCTCAATCAAAGATATCCTGTTGTTTTCACCTGGTTTGCTTTGATGCATGTTACCTTTTACATTTGAACAGTTTAACAAATCAGCATAGACAGAAAATTATTCTAAAAGTGTGACGAAAATTACTACTACCTTAAATATTTGAGTAAATTGCAAAAATTAAAAAAAATTATCGAGTAAAGTAAGGAAATTAAGAAAAGCTTAATTATATTTCACTTTAACACATTACATACAAATTAAGATAAAAATCAAAGGATATTATTTACACTTCTAAAGCTTTCTTTTGTTTGTTTGTTACAATTTAGAAGTTTTGAGTTTGAGTTCCATCAGTATTTTTCAAAGAGATTTAAATGTAAATAATTTGATTGGAGCACCATTTTCTCACCTTCAATATTTTTACATAGTTTATTAGCTCAACTATGATTTAGTCAAAACAAACTTAATTTATCTATGAATATACGAATAGGAAACCTGTTTTTTCCCAAATAATTTAATGGTTAAAAATCACATTTTAAATGAATAAATGAAATGTTCGTGGTTCAAACTTCGATAATGTATATTAACAATGCATCATCTCTATCAATTTAACTATGTTTACGATACTTTTAAAGGACGTTCCACTACATACAGTATAAATAAATTAAGAAACGTGTTGCTAGTAAGAAACATCGCTATCAAAATTTGGTCACAATCTTTCATCAAATCCCCGTCACATTTTCCTCTTTGTGCAAAGTCTATTTTAGTGGGTTTCCTCTAAAAATTCAACACACAAAACAAGGCAAATCAATCACAGCGTTGAAACTGATATTGGGAAGGAGATTTTTCAATAAACTAGAGTAGAAGTGACTGGTGAGAGGCCTGAGTTATTTATTGTGCGCAAGGTGGCTGGAAAAAGTCTCATGCTATAGTGGTGTTGCCACTACCAACTCCTTTATTAGCATTCTGGTACTACACTGTGTGCACACCTTCCTTGTGTCCAAAGTCACTAATGTCTCGTAAACTTAATTCAGTTGATAGGGACAATGCAAAATATATATAAGGTATGAGATTTAAACCTCAATCACAAAAAAAATAAAAATAAATAACCACTGTCTGGGAGTTAATAAACACTTTTATTTTGGAAGAAATAAACACATAAAATGAAATAATAACAATATTATGTTTAAAATATTAGTACTAAATTTGTGTGTAAATAAACAACTAAAATAATAAAAAAAAAGGTGTTAGTTTAGAGTAATGCTTACATGGCACAAGCCTAGATAAAAATATTTGAACATATACACAAAACTATTTTTTTTAAAATTCATAAAATTAAATGTGAGTGTGTTAATTGATGTAACTAAATTATTTTATTTAATTTTGTTTATTTTATGCGAGTGTGTTCAAATAATATTAATTTTGAGTTGTTCACATGAAGAATTAATACTTTCTTGTTAGTTTATTCTACGTATCTATTTCTCTTCGATCTAAAGTATCTACTATCTAGTAAATGAAGATCATAAATCATAATCCAATATACTACACGTAAGAGGTAGGTTTCCTTTGGTAGTTTGGTTTGGTACATCAACATTTGATTCTTGGCCTGCCTTTTCAGCCATCCTTTATTCTTTAATTTCTTAATTATTATTCTTTTTCTCTTTTGATTAACATTTTCCTTGGAAGTAAAGTTAGACAGAATTTTTTGTTTAAAAACCTAGTGAGTAAACTCACGCGCATACGCACACACATTAAGTGTTGACGATTGAAAAATTAGAGACTTCAAATTTGTGTGCCATGATATCAAATGTCTTTGGAGATACATTTAAGTTGTTTTTACGAGACATGTCAAATATATTTTCTGGTCAAGTAGCATAACGACTAGACTCACATATTAAATGTAAAGAAATATGAAATCTCAAATTCGAATTTAACCTCTGGATATCAACTTCCCTACAACCAGAGATGGGGCTATGAACATTGATGAGGTAGCTTTGACTACCTCCAAAAATATTGTTTTTTTCGAATAAGTTTAATTGTAAGAAAATTATTAGAAAAATAAGTTAAAAAGCTATGATAAATTTGTTATGTCTTATTTTGACATTTTTCGATCTCTTTAACAACTAACTGGATAATACTTGAGTGACATTGTGGTTGGTGACATTGGTCAACCACAATGTCACACGTGTACAAAGAAACAGAAAAATATTGTGAAAGAGAAAGAAGAAAGACACTTGTGACATTGCGATTAGCCAATATCACAACGTCACCAACCACAATGTCGCTCAAGTGCTACCTCAACTATAAAGAGAGATTAGTTAACAATAAAAGTTGTCAAGATAAAATTCAAGAATATATTTGAGTTTGAACTTTGGACGCACACACTTTTTAACTTTTTTCTTTTTAACATAGAAGTTTTATCCTCTAATTTATTGCTCAGTTTGAATTAATTTCAAATAAAAATTAATATTTAATTTACTTATAATTAAAATCAATATAATAGAATTAATTAATTGATTTTTTTTTTGTTATAATAAAAAAAAATTCACCATCAACTTTCCTAATTATCATGCGGGGAAAATCATTTTCAACTTTTTACTTATAAAACTTCTATTTTCTTTCCGTAAAAAAAATCGATTTTCTTTATTACGATTGTTTTAGGGGTACAACCATGATGAACCTTTCTAATTTTTATTTTTTTTGACAAAATGATGAACTTTATAAACTATCTACTTGAATCAACATACACTATTTTCTTTTTATTAGCATTAGAACATTAATCTGTCTGGCCTCGACAAAAGGTTTTCCAAAGTTGTAGAGGTGGCTCCAAAAAACACCTAATAGAGTATTAACCAAAGTTTTCTTTATTGTCAACCCAATTTGTTAGTTGAGAAAAAGAATTAATTTTCATTATGGGGTGCTTTTGTTACATGAGGTGGGCACATCACCTGTTCTTGTTTTGCATTTGGAGCTTCCTCTGTCGAGAAAGGATGAGAGACAGCAAAATAAATAAACAATTTAGAGAGAGGGAGAGAATTCACAAATATACAATCAACATAAAAAATGGATATTTCTTTAAACTATTCAATCGCATCTTAGGTATCATCGATTTTGAGATCAATCAATGATAACATGTTAAGATCATAAAATTTTACCTAATTATTTGGTACACTTGTTGCATTATATTGTGCATGTTATAATATCATAGTAAATTTGCTGAAATTACAATGAATGATTGTGATACGAAACATACATTTAATTAAAATATTTTTACAATAGTTTAGTTTTTTTATTTTGGTATCAATACTTATTTATTGTAGCAAATGGAGTTGACATATCATCATTTATCATTTATATACAACAAACTAAACAAAACAATGACTCATGAGTTTGTTATTTAGTTGCCATTTAGATTATTAATATTGTTGCACCTAATTCAAAGGGTCCTTCTATAATGTAGGGACTACGTAGCAAAAGATATATATTGATAGTATCGCTCAATTATAAACCAAACTTTTAACTATTCAATTGCTTTGATGGTATGGATTGTTATGGTGGAGGCATGTGGTTTTTGTCGAAGTATCTTGTTCCTTTTTAGGGAAGGTTCATTTGATATGAAGTCATAGTGATGATCCTATGGATGCTTCTAATTTAACTTTGCAACGTGATATTAAAGGCCATCGCCAAAGTGACTTCTAATTGCTAAGAAAAGGTGGTCCTTAAGATAATAACTTCAACGCGAAGTAGTTTTATTTTAAATAGAGGTATACTTTGGATAACATCATCCTTCTTAAGATAATAACTTCAATGCGAAGTAGTTTTATTTTAAATAGAGGTATACTTTGGATAACATCATCCTTCAAAAAATTATTAGCATTTGATATAGGAGATATATATAGTTACTAAATTAGAGCTAAAAATGCATGTGCTAAGCTAAAATTTGGGTTTATCAAACTTATGTGTGCTTTCATCGCTTTTTTTTAAAAGAGTTTGCTAAGAGTTTCATATTTGATGAGATAAAGTTTAAAATTGTATTTATAATGGACGAGTAGTCCTCATCTTACAAACATATTTTGTACGTGTTGAATTAGATGTTAGAGAATAAAGGATCAAGTTAAATTCGTGCAAAAAGAAGAAGAAAAAAACTTGGATTGCCAAGCTGGCATACATTAGTAACAAAATTAAGTTCAAATAGAATTTCGTCCAAATTGTAATCAACCAGGAGCATCGGTTTGGATGTACTAGGTTTTATTTTAGTATTCCTTGAATCCTCTCAAATTTGTGTTGCATGAGTTAAAAGAGTAAGAAGAATCTAATTCATTCTTCGATTGCTAGTTTATTTATATTCTCTAGAATAAATAATTTTTTCAATTCTCTCAACATGGTATCATGTGCCTTAAGCTGTGATCTTTTATCCTATCATGGTTCGTACCAATCAAAAGCCTCCCCTATTAGTTTTTAAAAAAATATATGCTTATTAGTCATTTTATAAATAAGTTAAATGTTTTATTTAAAATTGTTAGTACGAATTAGTCTTTCAGACAGGTTAATAAGTCAGACTGAACTTTTAAGAAGGTCAGACCATGCTTAATATAAAGTCTTTGACACACTAATATGTCAGGTTTAGACTTTAGTTTTTGACTATTACTTTTTCCACCATGTGTTACTCGCGCGCCCTATTTTATTCTCAAAATATCATTCAGATTTTATCATCCGAACATATTTTAAATTATATAATTCGAACACACTCAATACAGACAGAACTGAACAGAACTGCATGTCTTTGTGGATTCATCATTTTTTTGAAGATATAAAATTATACCAAAAAAATCATTATATATAGAGTTAATAGTGTTTTTCACACCTATAATATATGTCATTTCTGGTTTTCACCCCTACGAAATTTTCGGTTTGATTTACATCATTTAAAAAAAAAAAACTGTAAAACCCCCCTCCCCTGTCCAACTCACCAAATTCGCTTATGTGGCGCTGACTTGGCTTTTTTTAATTGGCCACATAATATTTTATTATTAAAATTTTTAAAAAATCCAAAATATAATATAAATTCATTTATATTAATTTAAAAATAAAAATTAATTTTAAAAATTTGAAAATTAATTTTTGAAAATAAATAAAATTGTAAAAAATGAAATAATTTTTTTTCAAAAATTAAAAAAATAAGAAAAAAACTAGAAGATTTTTTTTTCAAAATTAAAAAGATTTTAAAAAATACTGGAATTTAATTTTCAAAATACAAAAAAAGCGAATTTTCAAAAAAGGTTTTTTGAAATATTTTCTACAAAAAAAATAAAAAATTCTAGAAAAAAAATTTAATTTTTAAAAATATACAAATTTAAAAAAATTCAGATTTTTTTTCGAAAATTTTATTCCCGAATTCTTATAAAATCATTTTCGAAATTAAAATATTGAGAAAAAAATCATTTTTTTTTACAAAATTATGAAGATTTTACGATTTTGGATAATGATTCTAACAAAGATCCATTTTGGGGCTATAATAAAATAAATTGTAAAAATTAAAAAAAAAATTCAGGAATATTTATAAAATTTTCGAATAAAAAATCTGAATTTTTTCTAAATATGTATCCAGATTTTTAAAAATTAAAATTTTTTCCTGATTTTTTTTAAAAATCTGACCTTTTTTTAATTTTGAAAATTTGCTTTTTTTTGTAATTTTAAATTAAAATTCCTGAATTTTTTAAAATCATTTTAATTTTGAAAAAAATTTGATTATATTTTCTGATTTTTTTTTATTTTTAAATTTTTGGAAAAAAATCTGGCTATTTTTTTGTTTTTTTATATTTCGGAAAAATCTTAATGTTTTTTTGGAAACAAATCTGAATATTTTTTGGATTTTTTTTATTTTGTAAAATTAATTTTCAAATTTAAAAAATATGATGTGGAAATGTTCTTTTACACGTGGCCAATTAAAAAAAATTAAAATGAAAAAAAAAAGCCAAATTTGCGCCATGTATTAGATTATGCTGAGTTGGATGGGGGAAGGGTGTATTTTGGAAAAAAAATTACGAGGATGCAAATCAAACCGAAAATTTCATAGGGGTGAAAACCGAAAATGGCTTATATTATAGGGGTGAAAATCACTATTAGATTACCCACACACACACACACACACACACACACACAGATATATATATATATATATATA
>Ga0228711_1000929_pt1 | contig 40389 bp, 16 predicted proteins | sample MedpolnodulmetaG_2_FD_177996 | JGI IMG/M metagenome (GOLD analysis project Ga0228711, IMG submission 177996) | Root nodule microbial communities from Medicago polymorpha collected in Santa Monica, California, United States - brown nodules | ecosystem: Host-associated > Plants > Roots > Nodule...
ATTAACAAGACTACACTTAATCTAATTTTATCCTACCTTGTTTTAAGTGTAACACCCCACAAAGTGTAACACTTAAGACTATCACATAATATCATCAAATCTGTTTGCATGTTAAAGATGTCAACGATAAAATAGTACCTGTAAGTCCAAGATGTTGCAAGCATTACTAGATGAATTACTATTGATCATTAATTAGTAATCAACAATTTAAAAATGAATCAAACATTAAAATCAAAATTAATTTTTTCAAAAAAGTCAGTTTTCTGACTGCACCGTAGAAGCTCCCTACTTAAAAAGGTATTAATTTGTTTTACAATAGTCAGAGAGCACATTTTCATTTAAGGAAAATAAATACAAGAATCCACCGTGGCAGAACAGAACCATTGGAATCCACAAGTAAAAAGCAAAATGATATGAAGAAGATAAGTGGGACCAATAGTATCACAAACCATTACGAACCTTACAATCTCTTTTCCTTCAGTACCTTAGAACACAATCCATCCATGCAACTCATTCACCACTAGAAACACATTAGTGCAAAAATCAACAAAAATGGTTGCAATGGCAGCAGCAACAGCATCATCACAATTGATATTCTCAAAACCTTATTCTCCCTCACGTCTATGTCCTTTTCAACTTTGTGTCTTCGACACGAAATCAGTGTTATCAAGTTCAAGAAGAAAGCATGTGAGTGGCTCTGGAGGAGTGAGATGCATGGCAGTTGGTGAAGTAGCTGCTGAGACAAAGAAAAAAAGTAGTTATGAGCTTATAACATTGACTAGTTGGTTGTTGAAGCAAGAACAAACAGGGGTTATTGATGCTGAACTTACTATTGTTTTGAATAGCATTTCTATGGCATGTAAACAGATTGCTTCTTTGGTTCAAAGAGCTAATATTTCTAACCTTACTGGTGTTCAAGGTGCTGTAAATATTCAAGGGGAAGACCAGAAAAAACTTGATGTTGTCTCAAATGAGGTATGTATTACATGTTATTTAATTAGTTTTGAACTATCGCCGTGAACTTAGCTCAGTTGGTAGGGATAATGCATAATATATGCAAGGTCTGAGGTTCGAATCCCAGACACCACCAATAATTAGTTTTGAACTAGGGTCGAACTCAAGATTACAGATTACTAAGACCTCTTTCTCTTAGAAACCAAAGGATTGAGACCCACAAAAAGTCATGGTCGAGGTTAAAATAATTGATATTGCAGAGAATCGCAATTAAATGCGGCTAATGGTTGCCTCAGTTAGAGTCCCTTTGAATCTCGAGACGTCAAAAAAAAATTATGTCGCAATCCAAATCACGACTGCGAATAATATGCTTCAATTCATTGAGAAAAAATGATTTTGACCAAGTTCAAATTGCAAAAACATTTATGCTAAAGAAGTGTATTAGAACTTAGAAGGTTTACTTAGGTAGCTAATAATGTTAATAGACAATGTATTGTTTTCTATTCGTTTGTTCAGGTATTCTCAAATTGTTTGAGGTCAAGTGGGAGGACAGGTATAATAGCATCAGAGGAAGAGGATGTGCCGGTGGCAGTAGAAGAGAGTTATTCCGGAAACTACATTGTGGTATTTGATCCACTTGATGGTTCATCCAATATTGATGCTGCAGTGTCCACCGGTTCCATTTTTGGAATTTACAGCCCCAATGATGAGTGTCTTCCTGACATCGGTGATGATTCTGACCCCACAGTAAGTGAATGCTTTGAAATTGATTGTTTATATTTATGATTAGGAATCAAACTCAATAATTTGGGGTTGGCCTGATGATGTATGCTTCTGACCTTGGTGTATGCTCGCTAAGGTTTGAATCCTCCTAGTCTGGGTTAGTCCATATAGAATTGGGCCCCTGCTAGTGGACGGTAGGGTTAGTCCTCCAGATTAGTCGGTTCTTAGGCTAGATAACACGTTCTAAATAAAAAACAATATATCTAGGTTCACCACACTGCATACCAACCACTTTTGCTATACCCTACTGCATTGAAACTTTTGATTGTTTTTGACAATGAACTTGAAACTTTTGATTCAATTTCTCATAGGTAAATTGGTAATCAGGTCTGGCTAAAAATAAAACTAAAAGGGTATTCTTAATTTCGTTTACATTTGATTGATTTATTAACTTGTTAAGAAATATGTGACTAATGTAAGTGTGAATGAATCAAGTGGAATACACTTCTGATAAATGAATTAACTTGTCATTTTTCAGGTTTTCAGTTGAATCACTACATAATTTTAAAAGATGCAGTAAGAAGCAACGTAGAAAACTAATAAGTATTGTTTCAATTAGTAGGATCAAACAGTGTTAAAAGTAAAACATTAAAGATTTATTTCTTAAAAATAGTTACTAGCCCTTATTTGAAACTTATAGCAAACATGTAACCATAGGACCATGGAATGAGAAATGTCATATCTCATAACCTTTTAATCATCAAAAACGAAAGAATAAAAAAGGAATATAAAGAAGCACATGTGGAAATGGATTTTTGATGGATTTCATTTTAATACCAGACCGAGAAGACTGGTTCAACTAGTTGAGCCGAGAACTAGCAAGTTCATCGGTTGGTTTGATCCCAATGATACCTTAATCTGGTTAAACATAGGTCGAACCACAACCGGTTCAACCCGTTTTTACTTTTTGTATTTGTTTTTCACTTTCTAAATATTTTTTAAACTTCCAGTTCAACTATGGTTGAACCGATTGAACCATGATCGGAAAGTCTCACCAATTTGATCTCCAGTCCGATTTTTAAAACATTGTTTAACACAATACATATGTAAATTGCAGCTTGGCACAGAAGAACAACGATGCATTGTGAATGTGTGCCAACCAGGAAGCAACCTTCTAGCAGCTGGTTACTGCATGTACTCTAGCTCAGTAATATTTGTTCTAACAATCGGCAAAGGAGTGTTTGTATTCACATTAGATCCAATGTATGGAGAATTTGTTTTGACTCAAGAAAATCTCCAAATACCAAAATCAGGGAAAATCTATTCTTTCAATGAAGGGAATTACAAGTTGTGGGATGACAACTTGAAGAAATACATTGATGATCTCAAGGAACCAGGTTCTAATGGCAAACCTTATTCAGCAAGGTATATTGGTAGCTTGGTAGGTGATTTCCATAGGACATTGCTATATGGTGGTATTTATGGTTACCCTAGGGACAAGAAAAGTAAGAATGGAAAGCTTAGGCTTTTATATGAGTGTGCTCCAATGAGTTTCATTGTAGAACAGGCTGGTGGAAAAGGTTCAGATGGTCATCAAAGAGTACTTGACATTCAACCCACCGAAGTAAGTATCCATTGATTAAGCACTTATATTTAGGAAATTATATCACAACTGCTTATGTATAAGCTATTTCTTTTACAAAAGATAAAATAAGTCAAATTGTATTTATATAAACTATAAGCCAGTTTCATAAGTTATTTTGGAGAGTTTAGGGAAATAAGCTGAAATGTGCTTATCGACATGTCATAAGCTAATCTAGAAGCTCTTCCAAACAATATTTTAAGTATTTATGTCATTAGATAAACTTAAATAAGTCAATCCAAACAGGTCTTTTACATGTTACTAAAAGTCAAGGTTTTAAATCACGATTATGATCACAGTTGTGGTCGTGTTGTGATCCTTAACGTTGCAAAGAATTGCAGTCAAATGCAACTTTAACTGAGGTAGCAGAGACATCAAATACCTTGATGTCACAGTCCGAAAATCGTGGCTGCGGATCTTCTACTAAACCATGATAAAATATTTAGTAGTTTATGATAAATGCTATGATGGATAGTCTTACTCAAATTTCCCTTTTCTGGACAGATTCATCAACGTGTTCCACTGTACATTGGGAGCACAGAGGAAGTGGAGAAGGTTGAAAAGTACTTAGCTTAAAAGATGTGTCAATGCAAAACAAAAAAAAGCTATTTTGTAGCCTTATGTTCAATGAAACCTGTTACAGTCAAGCGGTTTTAATGAAGAATTCTTTGTTTTATTTTTCCCTTTCCATTTCTCTATTGTAAAGAAAAAGCAAGAAAAAAATATATTTATCTTCAGACTATTTTGTATAAAATTTTGAAATAATCATGATCTTTATAGCACACTTACCTAGCCTTCCTTAAATCACATTTCCTCAATGTAAGTAAAGTATGCATCAAGGTCTTAACCACTCTGGTGTTGTTTCCTATATTTTTTTTTAATCAAATGCTCAGTATATATACATCAAGATTTAAGACATTTGACAAGAGTTTAAAAGAGTTTCTCAATTACAAAGTAGTGGTCGAGGCACCTGCCTATTATTTTAGTCTTATCTCACTATGTAGGATAGGGTAGCTGATAGAAAAGACTGAATATGGATTATAAAGTGATTATAAAGTTAAAAAACATATTGTAAATCATTTAAATTCAATAGAAACAGAATCAAATATGTAATGCACAAATTACAATCAGTTTTTCTACAAATGGTTAAACATAGTTAAACATACACTAATATCATCCACAAATCACGTAATTTCTCTCTATTTCACTTTCGAACTCGGAATCTTCTTCGAACTCAGCTGAAAAATTCGCATTCATCAATAACTGAAGCAACAATTCAGTGTTGAACCTTCCACGCACATGAGCAGAATTAATGTCCGACATCAGTATGTTTTTCATATTTGATAGGGTCGTGCGAAACTCTCTTCTTGATTTCAGTTTGGTACATGTTAGTGCAGCCTCTTGATTGCAAGGCGCAGCAAACAGAGGATATATGTATAAGACCATTTGTTCTAAAATAAAATATTTTTTTTTTGGGAGTGATGAATTACTTGGAACCATTGGTGACTCTCTGGTCATGCAACGTTGTGCAGATGAATGAATGGCATAATGTAAATCATTTGTGTTGATGAATTACTTTTAACATCCTCCTTTGTAATTATCAATAACATTAGTGTTTGTGTTATCTATAGTCTACATTATATATAACTAGTGAAATGAAAGGCATTCACGTACTCGTCTTTCCTCTCTTTTTATTGTCCTAATGTCCAAAAAATTATGAATGACATTTTTTATGAAATTTTGATTTTGATTAAAAACGTAAATATAAATGTTCGTTACTTTCGGATTATAACAAACCAAAATAGTCATATTTATCTATTAAAAATAACAAAAAATTATAATATAAATTCTTATATTTTTAATGACATCAACAACAATCATTATTTTATTTTTTTGAAAGAATCAACAAGTCATTATCATATGAAAAGTTGTTTAAGTCTATACTTGAGATAATGAAAAAGGCAGCCCATAATCTTCTATTTTATTTATATATAGTATAGATGAAAATATGTCGTTTTGGGCTGACTTTTTCTCATTTCAATTATACCTTTAAACAAATTTGACTATAAGAATGTTATTTTGTAGGTGTCATTCAAAAGATAAGAATTTGTTATATTTTTTTGAAAGATATTATATTTGTTATATTGTTAATATCATTGAAAAATATAATTATAGTTTGTTACAATATGAAAGTACAAAATATCTTCTTTTTTTGACAAAAAATATCTATTATCTATATATATATATATATATATATATATATAATTTTAATAAAAAAATTATAAAAAAAAAATTGTTTATAATTTACACGCGTTAGCACATAAATAAGAGTAGACACACGGTCAAGGAGTGTCCGTCTGAACACTAGTATGTATAATATTTATTGAAAATGCATATAATTTAAAAGTAAAAAAAGAAAAAAGATTGTTTATATTATAACACAATTTTTTTGTGGTGATATTACACGTAACTTGTTAAATAAATTATTAATATCTACCTAAAATATGGATTCAAATGGGTCGATCTTTGGACAAGATACCGAGTTTTACAAAAACCACTTAAAATATAAAATAAATAATAAATCCTAGTTATCAAAGTTGAAAACTTATCAAGAATACGTGTTTAGAATGAAAATAATGAAATTAATTAAAGAAAATAATTTAATCAAATAATCATCTAAAATTGCCTCTATCAATTTAATATTTAAAAATGAATGAATTGTCTATTAAATTTGTTAAAATATGAATAGATGGGAATCCTTTCCAAAAATGAATAGATGGGAATGTCAAAGACCATATTTTTTCCAATAATACATAATTATAATAGGATTTAGAATTTACAACCACTTTATATTTTCAACATTTTTTTTTGTGACAAGCTATATTTTCAACATATAATATTGATTGTCACATGACATAAATGGCTCTGACAATCATATTTAATACATGAAGTATAAGGAAGAATATTTGAAAGAAAAAAAAAAGAATAAGGAAGAATGAATTTTTTTCATGATATATAGTTGGTGTCATGCTTTTAGTTGATGATCCCTTCAAAAAAATACTTGTAGTTGATGATGTTCTTGATAATCGACATGCATGATTTCAAAAGTCATAGTTAATACATTGAAAATTAGCGAGAATCAATTGTGTATGATTAATTTAATATTCAAAATTGATTTTTTTTTTAATATAACCTTAATTATATGTTAACAAGTGCTCCCGGAGCACTCTTTAAGAATCATAAGTAGTAAGTATTTTTGAAGAAAAAAACACATATAACGGAAGCATTGAAAATCGAAACATTTGACTTTATAAAAAATAATTGTTTATTTTAGAATGATTAAAAAGTGTCCCGATGATACTCGTTAACAATGCCCAAAATCTAATTACTTTACTGATTATAAAAGTCCTTTTGTGCCACTTGTCTTCATTCTATATATGCACTTTGATTTCCTCCCTCTTTTTAAAGGATAATAATTCCTCCCTTATAAAACTTATATTTTATTTAATTAAAGTATATATTTTATCATCATTTTTAAAGGGAAAAAAATCTAGTTTCTTTTATTAATTTTTTAATCTACCATTTCTTTTTCTCATATCTCTCTCCCTTCTCTCTTTAATTTAGCCATCTGTTATTCAATACTTTCTTATGTTTTATTACTTTATATATCCTTGCATATTCAAATTAATATTTTATAAATTTAAGTTCTTATTATGTCTTGTCAAAAAAAATAATGTTCTCACATCTCTCCAAAAAAAAATTCTCATTGAGTAAAAAAATAGTTCTCTTTTTTTAATTGTCATTATTCTGTCTTAAAAAAAGTTTAATCATTCTTTTTTTTTTAAAACAAAGAAAACTTATAGCATTTCATTACTTAAAATGTGTTCAATACAAAAATGTGGTTCAATCAATATGTGAAAACTAGTCGACAATGTGGCCGCCTTTGCTAATTGGTGGGCAACCTCATTTGCTTGTCTGCGCACAAACTTAACACTAGAGTTTTCATAAAAACGACTAACTAGAGATTTACAATCTTTCAAGATAGATCCAAATTTTGTGTGATCATAGTTATTTGACTTAAAACTATCAACCACCTTCTTTGAATCAAGTTCAAAATCCACATGTCCTAGGTGAAGTTCATTTTTGACCGGTTTTGCAGCCTTCCGGTTTTGTATGACTGTCCGGACTGGAGCTTGGTTCGATTCCTGGTTGAATCGGTCAAACCTGCCAGTCTAGTCCGATTTTAACAACATTAGTCTCAAGTTCTCTTCATGTGGGGAGAAAAGAGAGTTTGACGTGTACGGTGTATTGGGGACCATAGCCTGTGTTTTATATTGGACGACTATTAGGGTTTTCCATTGTTCTGTTCCACCTCATCTGGATGCTATTTATCCTTATATTTCTCCTTTACAATTTGGTCCACCTCATACATTAATGATGGGATCGCCACGGCTGTCATCACTGACATGGAACTCTGACGACCACCATATCAATGCACTTGATGACATATAATGTGATCTCTAAATCTTGTCAATTTTCAACTGGTCCAACTAAAAACTTTAGTGAGATCAAATCGAAATTTGAAAATTCAATATTTGCACAAAATGATAGAGAAATGGTTATAACAAAATAACGTCATGAACATTATTTCTGCAGAAAATCATAACATAAAGTTTGTATCAATACCAAAACAAAAATATATAACATAAAACAAAAGAGACTCCCACTGATCCAAGCATTCTTAATGACAACAATCATATGAAAGACCTTATGCGTCAAGTCTTTGATTAGTGAGTCAACTAGCATTAAGTTTGTCTCTACATGTTCTATCATTGAACAACAATAATCTATAAGGCAATAAACTATATAAAAGTTGTTGAACAACTATATGACTGAATTATGTCACTATATAACTTGAGTGGTCTTTCAATACCTTTAACAATATGCAACCAAGTAAGATAAATACTTACAATCATTTCCTGAGTTAGGATGTATATTATCTACTTACATCCAAAAGTCAGAGTTTGACACATAAATGATCTTCAAATTGGCATATCTCTTATGTGAGCATAATCTCTCTTGTTTTCTTTAAAAAATCCTCATGGTTGCCTTATAAACAATTCAAGTTTTAGAATTGCTTAAGTATCTTTCAAACAATTTGATTATATATGCTATTTTCAAATGCATATAAATAAGAATATCCATAAAATTTCTATCGCCAAAGCAAAGTAAAATACTTAATTTCTAAATTCATAAATTTTCTAATGGAAAATATTTGAGATTGAAAAGTCTCTCTCGATGATTGAGCTCATCCAAAAATTATGTCATTTTATTTTCAACTTGATATAACTCTTTTGTGATATCCAAATAATACCTTGAGAAGAATCTCTAAGTATTGAAATGCCTAATACAAAAGAGGTGTCCCCAAGATCTTTCATCACTAACTTTTGTTAGAGATTTCTTTGGTTTCACATAACAAACATATATCATCGTTGACTAAATAAAATAAAATTGACATATTAAACTAGGAATATAAACTTACTCCCATTGAAATTGCTAAATCCACAATTCTCCATAATATTATCTCAAAACCAAATGAGGCAATTACTTTATGAGAATTCATGGTAACACTAAAGAGACAGATTTCTTAACTAATAAGTGAATTTCATGATTTTGTAAACCATCTACTTTGTATCATTTGACACAAAGTTTTCTCAGGTTGCACCATATTGTATCATCAATGTCATCATTAAGATGCATTGAATTGACATCAATCTTATGCAAATCCAAAATTATAATAAGCAAACTAATTTCATGATTGTCCTAATAGAGTCTTTCAATTACCCTAAATAGAATTTCTCTTTTCTGTCAATTCTTTACGACACTAAAAGCCCTAATTCTTGAGGGTGTTGAGTTTGATCTATATGAATTAATTTCATAACTTGATTGAAAGGAAGAACAATAATGTCCTCGTGAGGATCCAAATATACTATACTGTAATAATAGTAACTATACGAATTAGTTTATAACTAATTCATCATTCAAATTTGTTATATTACCATATCTCTTCCCAAACTCAATATCCTCGAGTAAACTTAACAATTTATGTCACAAAATTTTCTTAATTTGTGGGACAAAAAACTTTTTAGTTTTCAAACCCTTAAACAATATAGAATGTCACAAGTCATAACGGAATTGACTTTAATAATTAAACTTAAAAGACAAGATTGAGAAATAGAAAGAATAGAACAAAATATATGAAAAAAGAAGAATAGAATAGTTGCTATGAATTGTGTAATCTCATTAAGACTTGAAGTTTTACAATATAAAGCCTTTTTATAGGCAAAATATCACTTGCTTGTAGAACAAGCTATCTAACTAACTAACCAATTTTGAAACAAATTTAACTAACTTTTTGTTACAAGGCAGTTATTGATTAGTATTCTAATATGTCGTAGGATTATTGAAAGCAATATCATCAAATTGTTGTAGTAAGATATGACCATCCCATGGAGATGTGCTACAACATCTTTTTGCTGATGAAGGAGCATCCATAGCTGAGGTCTCCTTTCTCTTTCTTTCAGATACATTCACCATGAATGTCGAAATGTCCCTACCATTAGCATTTGAATTGCTCCAAAGAGGTTGTGACCGTGTATTTGATATGTGTGGCACAGAAGTAGGAACACCTAATAAATAAACAATGCAAAAAACATCAATAACAAGAATGGTAAATTACTACATCAAATAACCCATTGCATTCTCTTAGAGAAATTTCATTCAAGCATAGGAACTGCATATATAAAAATATATATATATAAAACTAGATTGTGGATGAAGGATTGTACCTGGCTGAGATTTGTTACTAACGACCGATTGAGGAACGAGTGGGAGAGCAAATTTTGCAGAAGTTGAAGGAAGGTTTCCACTGGCATTGTAAGTAGTCATGACATCATGCAGACCTTGAAGTAAATTCTGAACTTGATTTTTCTCTTGTGCTAACATAAACTTTTCTTGATCCATCATAATCTTATGCTCTTTCAAGCTAATATACTCATCCAACATCTCATCCAATGTTACCAAACTCTTTTGCTCCTGAATAAGAAAGAGAAAAACAAAATAAAATACATTAATAAAGAAAAACTAGACTTAATGTGCATAAATCCTGAACAAAACAAAGTTAACACAAAAGGGGCAGAAAAATACCTTAGGAATGAGAGAAGAAGCTTCGTCTCTGAAAGTGGAACGAGTTGATGAAAAATTGTTGTCCAACAGGTATTTGTCAACGATGAATGCAACCTGTTGAGGGATGTTTTTATCCTCCATTGTAGTGAAGGTTAAACGATTTAAGCATGCTGTAGATAATTAAACGAGAAAGTAGTTAGTAATTGTATGAAGTGATGATCGTTTGGGTATTCACATGAGGTTTTTTTGTTGATTAGAACATCAAATAGTTCTCTAAGTTCTCCTAGAAAAACTTTAGTTTAAAATTTGACAAGCATAGGAACTGCATATGTACTGGAACATGAAATAGAATGAACTATCGATATAGGATGTACCTGGATAGGATTTATTATTAATTCTTGTTTGCGGAACAAACCCGAGAGCAGATTTTGCAGCAGATGGAGGACAGTTTCCACCGGCAATGTAAGCCGCCGTAACATTATGCATCCCTTGTAATAACATCATATTCCTATTTTTCTCTTGTTCTATGATAAACATTTCTTGATCCATCATCACCTTATGATTTTTCAAACTGATATACTCATCCAAGATCTTATTCAATGTCATCAAATTCTTAGGTGCCTGAATAAAAAAAATTAAAACAATAAGCCAATAATTAAGAAAACCCTAAACTCACATTGTCAAAGCCTAGACCCTTGTGCATATGGTTGGAAATAGATGGTATATTAAGTGACTATAAAAATACAAACTCTAAGACAATGTGTGCAAAAACAAAAGGAGGCATTTGCATCTAAAGAGCCTAACTTTGAGATTGAAATTGATTCATTGAAGACTAGATGTAGAAATATACCTCTTGAATGGGAGAATGGGCGAAGAGGCGAGAAGCTTCGTTTCTGAATGTGAAACGAGTAGATGAGAAGTTATGGTCCAAGAGGTATTTGTCAACTAAAAAAGCAACTTGTTCAGGGATGACTTTTGCCGCCATTACAACAAAGAATGAAGCTGAAGACCTGTGAGATCAGAACCAAATAGAAAACTTTTAGTGCACTTGAGGATTTGTGAAGATGATAAAAATGCATCCCAACTTTTAAATAAAGAATATGAATATCCAATTCAAAAAATGAAAGCGATACATAAAGCATGTCCTAATTTAAATTTTTAACAAATAGATAAGTATAAACCTTTTGATGAAGTGAAATTTTGTTGTATTTTTATTGTTACCTCATTTTTTTTTTATTTGCAACATATTTCAAATTTCGGTATTTCAATATTTAACCAAAATTTTCCCTCAAAAAAATAATATTTAACCAAAATTTGAAATTCTCTCCTAAAATATATTAAAGTTAAACTAAAATGATTGTTATACACAATTTAAAATTTAATATTGTACCAAAAAAGAATAAATTTTTTCATTTTTGCTTGTTCAAAAAAAACAAATATTTAAATTTTGTCATCTCAATATATTCACTATTATCTGTATTTAGAAATATTTTAGCAATTTTGTAGTGTGCCTTCTAAATTCAATTTTAAAGTTTGGTATGCACACATGAGTTCATCCTGTTTTTTTGAAGGGCAAATGAGTTCATCATATATTTGAGAGCTTTTTCACGTTTGTAGTAATAAGAGCCGCTTCTACCTTAAATTTCAAGTTTATGCCCATTGACATATATTTTACTAACAAATCAACACACATCAAATAAAACTTCCCTAAAAAAACAAATTAACTTCCCCTTAAAAAATTACTTATGCTAACGGACACGATACCAAAGATAGAAATCGTACATTATAAATTATTGGGCCAATTATTTCTCAAATTATTTTAAAAATTATTTTTTCTTAATAAATACTTACTTACTATTTTTCTAAATCCTTATCCTACATGACCTTTTCTACTTAATCTACATCCATATTTCTATTTGTGGATTGACATTCTATCCCTTTTTTTGTGACAATCTATTCTTAATTCAGTTGCTATATTCTAGATCCTTTTTTTTTGTGACAATCTATTCTTAATTCAGTTGCTATATTCTAGATCCTTTTATTTTGAGACAATCTATCCCTAATTCAGTTGCTATATTCTAGTTCTAGTTAAAAGAGAAAACACAACCGTGCTGCTTTTTTTTAGGAGAAACCCCTAATTCTTTCTCTATTGGAAATAGAGCGCATATTCCTCCTTAATACACTAACCCATATTTCTCCCCTACATACTTCATCCTATTGGTTTGTTAATGAAATTTTGAGTAATCCAAGTCATGGCAATCACGTTATATCGCTATATTTTGGTGGATGACTCATGCCTTCTTGTTTGGTCATCAATCAAATAAACACAAAATTAAATAAACACGTGCCATCATCTTTCAAACTTATTAGTGATAATTCTTTTTACTTACCTCAAAGCTTTCTTAAATCTCTTGACAGGTACTTTCTTTAGCTCCAATATCACCTAATAATCCAGAAAACAACTCATCATCATCATTACACAAATACATAACATAGTATATAAAATGGTTTATTAAACATGTTCACCGGTTAAGAAAAGAAAAGTGGAAAAAAGAAGAGAAGACAAAACGAAACAAAATAATAAAGAGAGAACTAGTGAGAAGACATTACCTTCAATGGTAAAGAGAGAGAGGGGCAATGAATGACTTTCTCATGAAGGAATAGTTGGATTTATAGTTTTTTTTTTAGCATGCGTGGATTTTAAATAAAAAATATAGAAAAAATATATATATACTCCCTTAAATAATGGATATTGACGGTTAAGAATAAATTAAAATTTAATTTTTTATATAATAATTTAAAAATAAAATAATAAAATTAAAACAACCTTTTCCCTATTTCTCAGCCAATTCAAATTTAAGATGCATGCATGTTTCTACGTAATTCCTTAAATTTAGTGAATCAGTTTATTAGTTAAGATTTCTTTAGAATGAGAAATGAAGGAAACTATTGATGTTTCGTGGAAGAAGTATAGAATACATTGAAAATATGATTAACTATAAGGGTTGATATGTACAATGGGTTGGCAGAGGTGATTTTAAGAGGCGAGACTGATCCAGCATCAACAGGGAGGAGATTGTGTTGCCATCAACTTTTGTTGGAGGACCGCGGTATATGATCCAAAACTATCAAGATGCTATGGCGATTTGTGGTTGGATTGGCTATCTAGATTTGTTCATAACCTTTACATGCAACCACAAGTGGCCAGAAGTAGTTGATTTTCTAAATATGCACAATCTTAGACCGGAAGATAGATCCGATCTATCATGCCGTATATTCAAGCTCAAACTGGATCATCTTTTAAAAGAGATAAAGAAAGGGGAAGTCTTTGGTGAAGTAAGAGCATGTATGTGGTAGTATGTTGATTATAGAAATACGTGTAAAATCGAATTTTGGAAAATATTTGTTGTCTAATGTTGTCTATTTTTCTTCATTCACAGTTATATATACAATTGAGTTTCAGAAGCGTGGGCTACCTCATGCCCACATATTGGTGTTCCTGAAGCCGCAATCTAGGCCAAGACAACCTAAGCATATCGACAAGATAATCTCGGCTAAAATTCCAGATAAGGACATTGATCCTCACTTATTCAAAATTGTTACGTCATTGATGATTCACGATCCATGTGGTCACCAAAATACAAGTTCTCCATGCGGTCACCAAAATACAAGTTCTCCATGCATGGATAATCACAAATGCACCAAACATTTTTCGAAAAAGTTTTGTCGACAATAAAGTGATTGACCAAGAAGGATATTCGGTGTACAGGAGAAGGGACAATGGAGTAACGATTACCATATGGGAGTACTTTGTGGATAATCGGTATGTTGTACCATACAATAGAGAGTTGCTTTTGAAATATAATGCACATATTAACGTTGAATGGTGCAACCAAACACGCTCGATAAAGTATCTATTTAAATACGTTAACAAAGGACATGATCGTGTGATTGTGAATTTCTATAAGGGAAAACGTGGGATTAACGGCTCTGATTGCTTGGACGAGATAAAAATGTATTATGATTGTCGGTATTTGTCTACATGTGAAGCCGCTTGGAGAATTTTTGCATTTGATATTCACTACAGGGAACCTTTGGTAGAGAGGTTAAATTATCATCTCGAAAACGAGCAATCAGTTTTATACGAGGACCACGAACGACTTGAAGATGTGCTAAACAAGTCAAAAATTCATAAAACCAAATTTCTGGCTTGGATGGAGGCCAACAAAATGTATCTAGAAGCAAGGTCTTTGACCTATAATTAGTTCCCAACTAAATTCACATGGAAAGATGATCAAAATAGGTGGACTCCAAGGCAACGAGGGTTTTCTATAGGAAGAGTTCACTTCGCACCTTTGGGGTCAAGTGAGAGATTTTATCTCAAAACATTGTTAAATTATGTTATGGGTCCAACGTCGTTTGATGACATCAAAACAGTTGACAATACAAAATACGACACTTTTAAGGAAGCATTTGCTTGAAGACGATAAGGAGTACATAGACGCAATAAATGAGGCAAGTCGTTGGGGTTCCAGATCTTTCATGCGAAGATTGTTTGCAACACTTATGGTTTTAGGTTAGCTGACTTCTATATATGTTATTTGGAATGCCACGTTGGATAACTCAGCTTACTATATAGATGTTGTAGATAGATTTCATCGATTATTATGTTTTAATTTCACAAAGTACTCCCTGTCATATTAGTACTTATGTCTGCAACAATGAAGAGCAATCTCAGCAGCGATAAGGTCTCGGGGTGAGATAGTACTAACGGTCGCTTCGAGTGGCATAGCTGCGTTGCTAATACCAGGTGGAAGGACAGTGCATTCACGGTTTGGCATCCCCTTGTTGATCGACGAGTGTTCCACATGTAGTGTTAAACCAAAAACCCCCATGGCTCGATTGATCATTGAGAGCAAAGCTCATAATATGGAACGAAGCACCGATGATGCATAAGTTTTGCTTCGAAGCCATTGATAGAAGCTTTCGGGGCATAATGAAGGACGTGGACAAAAAAAATTAGACAATTCCATTTGGAGGTAAAGTAGTCGTATTTGGTGGAGGTAAATTAGACAATTACATTACGTCCACAATGAATTTAGTTATCATGCAATGCAAAATATAATCATAAAGCTCATAAGACCCGTGCGGCGCATAGGTCGGCATACTAGAAGTACTTTTGGGTATGAAAAGTTATTTAATGAAATTAATAGTAACTTAGGGTAATTAATAGAAAAGTGGTGTATGACTAATAGTGAGTGTAATTTACTCTTTTAATTATCCATTTCTTATTAGTTAACTTATATCTCGTACATTTCATTTCATTTCATGCTATACTAATTTGGATTATTCGTCCCATGTGGCACCATTAATCTCACATTATTAAATTTCTCTTTCCCTTGCACACGGTATTTCATGATGTTTTGTTTCCTTCTCTTTTTTAGATTTTTATCAGGTTTCGTAAGGAAAAAACATATTATGACCAACATGACACTTCATATCATATTTGCAATAAGCTTTGTTGAGAATTGTGATTAACATCTTTGGCATTTTAAATAAAAAATTTAAAGTATTTGTTGATAATAAAAATTTAAATAAAAAGATTGTTTATCGTATAAATACACTGAACACCGAACAGTGCATATTTCTCATATTCTTCTCACATATTATATGTGTTAACTTCAAGTTGATGAACCCCACATTAAAAAGCTGATTTCCATAATTCTTTAAAAAAAAAAACTGATTTTCATAATTCTCACATATTGTGGTCATCATCGTCTCTCTGTTCCTTTTTATCATGTTTCGTTAAAGCTTTTATCCCAGAGGAGAGAAACAGTGTCTATTGGTTAGCACTAGTACACTATTAATTTGGTGGTCCTATCTCACAAATTACAGGTTTAATTTTTTTTTTTTTATCAAATATCATCTATGTGTAACCGTAGAGAATAACCTCTTGTAACCGGAAAAAAAAAAAGAAAAGAAAGAGAATAACCTCTTAAGCCAGCTAAGGTTGTAGTTAATGACAAAGTTCTCTCCATAAAAATTTAACATTGTTATATTTCTTAAATTTTAATTTATATACACAAATATAAAAGAGTTTTACACGTACATTTAATATGTGTTGGCACATTGTTTAATGAATTAAAAATATTTAAATTATCATACTCATTAAAAATGTGGTAAACAATCTCCTTGAGCATAGATCAGTTGATAGTGACACTATCTTATATATGCAAGGGCCGAATTTCGAACTCTGAACACTTCATTTATTCACCTTAACATGAATTATTTCGTGATACTAATGGGGATGTCAATGGATATCCATGCATATAGATAGTATGATACTCATCCCGTCCCCATTGGATAAATATCATACCCGTTCCTGGCCCGTACTTGCATGGGTATCCGCTATACAGGTAACCTGCGCGTATTGAGGTATCCATGGGTACCCATGGATTTTTGAATTTATTTATTTATTGATAAAAAGAATAACTTTTTCTTAATTACCGAAAAACTTCAACTTTTAAACATCCATACATAATCCATTCAAATTTCATAAATCATACATAATCCATACAAATTCATGATTCTTACATCGTGCGTTTCAATTTACGAAAGAACACAATACATGACATAAAAGAAAAGTAACCAAGACACATAAAGAAATTATTGAGCAGAGAAATTATGAACTCAATTTCACACAAGAAGATTAAATCATTTGTCACATAGAAATTAGAAACAAATTGAAATATTCATGTATTAATTTAAAATTAGAAAGCTCTAAAATCTAAAATAAAAATAAAAATAAAATAATCATGCTAAGAAGAAAAAAAATAGAATGAGAAGAAGAAAACATGGGTGCGCTAAAAGGGAAGAGGAAGATTCTACAAAAAAAAAAAAAGGGAAGAGGAAGAGAAAGTTGTGACATAAGAGAAAAGTTTTCGTTCTGCCTTGCCTTACAGTCGTACAATAAACTAAACTAAGGTTTTTTGAAACCTCAAGCTCTTATATATACATATAAACAAAGATATTTTAGTAATTTACTTAATATATTATCGGATATGGTACTCGTGGGCACGGGTATCATCAAATCTATGTTCATATCTATTGTCTTACGGTCGTACAATAAACTAAACTAAGGTTTTTTGAAACCTCAAGCTCTTATATATACATATAAACAAAGATATTTTAGTAATTTGCTTAATTTATTATCGGATATGATACATGTGGGCACGGGTATCATCAAATCTATGTTCATATTCATAAAATAATGGATAATCAAATAGCCATTTATTATACTCATGGATAACCGTTTAGCTACTCGTCCCATGCCCGTGACAGATTTACGCGTGGGCATGGATATTTTTGCCACCCTTAACTACTAAGAAAAAAATAATAATGTGGTAAACATTAATTAGATACATGCATAAAAGAATATTATATACTCACAATGTATATAAATTAAATCTTTGAAACTATATATATAAACTTTGACATTTGCAGTAAACTCTGTTGTTGCTCGATTCCAAACATTTTCACATAAAAGGTGAAACACAAAGCTAATAAAAGCATTGTGAAAGCGAAATAACACAAGCAAAATGGACAGACCGAGACCAACCCTCATGCAAGCCAGTTATAAGGTTGTGACGTTTCAGCATTTTGTGATTTCTCATCAGAGTCTCACATGTTCTCACAATTCAGTTATAGCTGCCATATAAACTAGTCATGTGTGTGATGCATCATTAATAAAAGCAGAGTTTTTAGACCGCTGAATTATATAATACATATGGATTTTAACACTGGTGTTCTAAGATAATGAGGTTTGATGATATGGAGTTTGGGTTAGGCAAATGAGAGAAATTCTACTATGGTCACAAACATAAATGAGTAGTGTTTACGCGCACACATATTAAAAGATTATTTTTAATAATTTTAAAAAGTTGACAATAAAATGATTTAGTATTTTATTCATGTGTGATCAAACATTATTCATTTATGTTTATGACTATAGAAGAATGACTTGACAAATGAAATCAAACCAGCATTTTTTTAATATATTTTATTGACTCGTCTTATCGACTAACTTCAAATTATTAGAGTTTCATTCGCTTATAACTAGATAGACGTTATAAAAATAAATTGATAAACATCTTCTAACTTTTATATATTTATTAATATTTCAATTTCTTTTTCGATTTATTTTCTCTCGCATCCTTTTTCCTCCATTTAAGCTTCAATGTCTCTTCTAGTTTATCAAAATTTTGTTTAAGGAGCAAATTTTACATCGACACAACTATGAATAAAAAAGGTTTGGATAGACAAAAATGAAAAAATTAATAGGGAAATAATTTAGTGACATCATTTAAATATTTTTATTTGTGTTTGTGCCAAATTATTTTTTATGGAGTTACGCCCTAGCTCAAGTAAGTATTTTTCTCTGGATCTGTTAATTCGAACATTGATAATATTGAATAAATACATGTTGTGTAGTGATTAAGTCTCACGTTGCTTAGAAAAATGGAGATTCAACACTTTCTAAGTGAATTAACTCATAAACTTAAAGTTTTAGGTTAAAGTATGATGTTAAGTTCATTTTTGTGGTGCTCTTAAAGTTTTAGTTGATTTCATGACTTCAAAACTTTCATAATTAGGATTTAAAGTTGTTAAAGACCGGTGGTGGTAGGAGATAAGTCTATGGAGTACTTCCGATTTCAAATATAAACATAAGTTGAATCAACAAAAATTAATATATTTAATCTAAAATTTAAATTAAATACATTCACTTTTGTTGACTTCACGTATGTTTATAGAGTAAATGGTCGTTTTAGCCTCTGACTCTGCATCTCGCTATCACAAAGGTCTTTGACTCAAGATTAAATACAAAGTACCCTGAATGTGCACTTCCGTTATTAGTTTAGTCCCTAACGTTAAAAATTTCTGTTAACTGATGAGGTGGCAAACACTTTGTGCTGAAGGTGCATGAGGTGTCACAAGAACTAAAGTGAAAGAAGAAAATGGTCACTTTGGTCCCTTAACCGAAAATCAATATCCCCAAATTGAATCTCAAATCCTTAAACCCCAAATCCCTAAATCTCATCTAATTCCATATTTTGTTCAAAATCAAATCTTCCATTAAACAACCAAAATCAAATTAAATTGAGGGGAAACTTGTCATCCATTTCTATCACCTTCATCATCGGTACTAATAAGGCTCCTTAGTTCTTCAGAATCGTAATTGTCATTGTCGTTAGGAAAATCATTCTCATCAACATTCTCATCATTCTCTTCAACATTGATACTCATGGCTAGTCGGGGACCTTAGTGACAGTGTTTACTAACAGAGACCTAACTGATAGTAAGTATGCACAGTCAAGAACCTTAATGATCATTTTAATGTTTTCTGTTTGTTTATTCTATATGCTTTCGACATCTTCATTGAAGAAGATGACCTAGTTCTTAAAAAATGAACAACAATTCGTTGGGACAATGACAAACAAAGAAAGTGCACATTTAATGACTACTTTATATTTAATCTTGAGTCATTGATCTTTATGACAATGAAATGCAAAGTTAATAAGTAAAGTAACCTTATCCAGAAATGTTTATATTTGTGACCGGATGAACTATAATTCAAAGCTGACTTTATACGGTACTTTTGAACTGGACTACAGTTGAATTAAACTCTATAGATCCAAAATAAAACAGCTGTCGCAGAGAAGCAAAGCAAGGAATGTTAATATATACCCTTCACATGTCAGGTTTAGAAACAAGACAAAGAAAGCACGCGTAGTATACTTTATTTTCTTTCAATTTTTAATTTGATTTTACCCTATGGTCTTAATTTAAGCAAACAAGTATGTACAAATGTACAAAGTGGAGACCACCACACCAAGCATAGCATATCACAACTCACTATCACTAGTTGAATGCAAACCAAGAAAGGTCGTTCTCCTCCCTTGCAGATTGGAGTGAATCTGAATTGTGTCAATGCCTCAATGGTGCTATATACTTGATGTCCAAGCTACATACACATGAGACAAGCTATAGAGGACAAAATATGATTCACATGTTTAACAAAAATGCAAATCAGTCTTATTTTTAATTTATTTACTAATACAAAATAGTTATATATAGATTAATAAAATTTTAACAAAATATTAATTGATAGATTGCTTTAAAAAAAATTATTATCATCACTATATACTTATATGTGTATGGGACCCTTAATACTATTATGTTTGTGTTATTTAATTTTTTAAATATAAATGTCCAAACCCTTTTCTGCCATTTGGCACATGTAAACCCCACACACCTTTTATAGTTTTGTTTTCTTGTAAGAGAAGCTTTTCTAGATCTAAGTTACCTAAAAAATGTAGGTTGTTTTATTAAGAAAATAAGCATATTAGTCATTAAATTTATGTTTTTTTTATATATAAAACATTGATTTTAGGATTAGGCGAGTTTCCATTAGTCGATTGAAGGTCAAGTGAATATAAAACGAGTCGAATGCAGTAAGTTGATTTTTTTTTTCTTCAAGTTTAACAAGATCCATAAAGATCATTGGGTGATAATAAATCAAAACTTTATGAAAATTGATCGTTTAAACATTATATTTGTCAATCATGTTTGTAGTATCAGTGACCGAAGTATCTATGAACACAAAATCATGTTCTTAGATAAAGAAAACCAAAAATACCACAAAAGAAGGAAGACCAAGCCATATGTAGGGCACACATATCCTTAGCAATGGAATAGTTCACGCATTACCAACGAGATTAGCCAAGCAAAGCAAGGCTAAATTTTACCGGTCACGTCATTTTGACCAGCAAGAGACTAATGTTTGTATATAAGTATTGTGATTGTAAATTTGTTCAACATACATAATCAACCAAAAATCTTTTTGCGCAATTTATCCATTTATTGTTTTGCTTTCTTTTACATTTTATCCATTTCTTAGTTTAGTGTCTCATTAATAACTCTAACATTGTATCTAGCACACTTTGGAGTAGTAAGAAACTAATAGTAGAGCGATAAAAAAAATTCTTGAGTCGAAGAAAAGGGAATCACGATTGAAAGTTATTAGTCAATATAATAATTAACTTTCAAGTTCGACAACAACAACGACAACAATGTGAAATGTTAAATAAATTTGCGTCCTCACCATGTTGATTCTACATTAATACTTGCACAATATAAGATAATTGTATATGAAATTGAGGTCTTTTAGAGATTGAATTGCTACTGACTAGTACAAAAGACATGTAAGGTTGGGTTGCATGTGACCCAAACCCATTCCTCACATTAAATCATGTCAATTTTTAGACTCAAATCTGTCCATGAACCCAATTAAACCAGATGAGCTTCGGGTCCAATAATAACGGGACAATACGAAGACAAGACCAGGTTTATTTCAAGACAAGTCAACATACATGTTTTTTTTTAATAATTTAATCAACAAATTTTTTTGAACCATAAGAAACAACACCATCATCAAAAGTAGCACACTCTTATAAACAAATCAAAAGTGATATGAATATTATGTTACAAATTAATTAATATTTTGTATCCTTTATGACCAAAATAAATGGTGCATCAATTAAAGAGCACAATTGTCAACAGTTTGCGACAATGTGAGACTAAGTTGGAGAAACGATGGCATGAAATTAAGTCAAAGAAGGCAATGAGCAGCGGCATGTGAAGTGAATCTTTGGTTGAAGTTTAAAATAGAAAGTGAGTATTATAAAAGTAAAAGATTCATGTGTGAGAGAGAGAGTTTGAGAGAACATGTAAAATAATATTAAAACAAAAAAACAGTTGTCCTAAAATTAAATTGAGACGGGATAAAGAAACTAAAAGGTAACTCGAACTCAATCCTTATTTAAGTTATATCTATGTCATGTTCGGTATTTTTTGTTTATGTTGATAACGAACCCTATCCTTGTTTAGACATCACAAATTTTGCCCTAATATAACCTTGATCTCATAGATAATTAGTTGATAAAACTAACAATAATGTGAAATCAATGTGATATAGTACTAAGTTAACTAGTCACATCATAACCACTGGCAATAAAAGTTACTCAACGCTTTCAGTTTCATGGACGGATATTTTCTAAGAGCATATGATTAATTTTTTTTGTTGAGGGAAAGCATATGATTAATTAATAATGTGAATCCTCAAGGGATCCCTTTGAACAGAAGTCAAGTATTGATACTCTTGTTAGACCTGTACAATATTTATTCTTTTTCAAAAAGACCAATTTATATTTTAATAGATTGATACTTCTGTACACGTTCCATTAGATTCCATTATTATTTTTCTTCCAGCATTACTGGCACCTCTTTCATTTTCAGTCCCTATATAGGTTTGCATATTGAAAATTGACTTATTATAATTTTTTTTTTTACTAAATTATATCTATTTTAAGTTTGGTTTTAATTTTGTAATATTCCTTTTTTGTATCTTAATATATGAATATAATAATTCGATTATTCCTTTTTACTATATGTTATCAATATAATGAAAGCTAAATTAAAGTAAAAATAAATAAATTAAAGCTATATATGCAAAAATAAAAAATGGTTTGAATAAACTTGAAATACACTTTTGAAAAACATATTAAAGGAATCTTGTGAGTTAATTGGTTTTTAACTTAACATATTTTTATATAAGTTGAAATCAGTTCCCTTTATTTATATTTTTGAAAAATTTCTCATTTAAATTGTTCTACACATGTTTTGGTGGGACTACATAAATTTTAAACTAATTTATAATTGAAATAACTTTAATATGTGTATTTGTCAAAAAAAAAACTTTAATGTGTAGAACATTCATTTTAATGATATATTTTTGAAAGATTTCTCATTTAAATTTCTCACATGTTTTGGTGGGACTACATAAATTTTAACTAATAAAAAAATATGTTTTAAAAAGTGCACTGTTCCTCTAAAAAAAATCTATGGTTAATTTTCATGAATATATCAACGTGCCTTAAACAAAAAAAAAAAAAAAAAAAATCCCAACTGATATTTTCATTATATCTAAAAAGATTCCTAAAAACGAATATCTAAAGAAAAAACCTTATTTTTGTTGTGGCATTAAATATGGAAAGAGATGTACCAACCAACAATTCAACAGGTATGTATTTTGTACACTTGAAAAAGACATCTTACGTGTATATCATGTGAAGCTATTTATGTAGAAATCCAAAATATTCATTTTTCTAATATATTTAGATTCTCTTCTCTTGAAAAGTGCATGATACAAGTTTTTTTTCTTCACAGTGTACGTTTGTTTTGGCTTTTTTCATGAAGAAGCACTTCTACAACACCTCAAAAGTTTTCAATCATGTTTGGTTTGGCTTTTTTAAATTGCTTCTATCCTCTAAAAATAATTCTGATTGAAGCTATAATTCCTAACTTTTGGGTTAACTAGAATCAATTCTCCAATAAATTTTATATTTTGATTATTACAACCTATTACACTGAATTAGTGGTGGATCCCACTAAATAGTCAGAATTCAAACTTTTGTTGAACACATTTTAAGAGTATGGGTGCATTTGTTTTGGATTCTTTTAGAAAAAAATCTATTTTTAAAATTATTCTTTTTATCATTTTTAAGTGTTTGTTTAAAAGTATTATAAAAATCATTTTAAAAAAAAAATCTATTTTGACTATAAAATAAAAATTTATTAGGATTAACTTTTCCTAAAATCATTTTTTTTAAAACAATGAGGTAACACATGAACTAATTAAACATAATTTTGTTTAAAAAATGGGATTTTTTAAATAGTAAACAAACACAAATAGTTTTAGTTTTTTTTTAAAGAAAAATCTAAAAAGAAGTCTCTAGATTTTTCTAACACAAAATCTATTTTCTTACAGTTAAAACATACACACCTACAATACTGACATATAAAATAAGTTTATAACAAACTGTTCGGGTATGTGTCGACGCCCAACCACTGATAAGTTTCAAAGAGCTCCTCATGAAAGGAGTCCACGAAGCCCGTGGGACATAAGCACACTTACCAAAGGTGAACAACCAACATTATACGCGACACATACCTAGCAAGGAGCAAGCACTCAGATCTGTCCCTCAAAGCACTACAACTATTCCTAAAAGGACAACGATTGTCCTTCCAGAACGACTGTTCAGGAAAAGGTACAAGAGCTACCAACATGGTCAGTGGCACAAAAACACACGAACCAAAGTGAATAATCAGCATGGTCCTTGGCACAAACCTATCAAGGAGCAAGCACTCACAGTTGTCCCTTAAAGGACAACGACTGTCCTTTCAAAACAGTTGTCCAAGCAAAGGTGCAAGGGTCAAAATCCCAACACCTCTGCTATTAATACTTACTCTTATGCCTGGATATGGTAAGTTCAATATTCACAAATACACATGTCAACCCACACCACTCACTAACTTAGGTGTTCAAGCACGTGCAACTACACCACCTCTATTCACAAGAGGAAGAAGGATGAGGGTGATGGAGAAGAAGGCAATAGTTGACGGAAATGTCCTATTCAAAGGTCATTCAACGCGATAAACCCTAGGTTCTCAAGTCTAGCAGAGTCACAAAACACATTTTAAGTGTAAGTCTTAATTTTTTTTCACTAAGTAGATTTAGGCCTCGCAAATCCAAACTCCACCTAGGCTACTCTCACTGCTAATGGGAAGGAGACAAGAGCTTTGAAAAAAGAGTAAGCATAACGAAATAAAGACTTTGAAGAGTTTATATTTTTTCACAATATAAATTTTTCTTAATATGAGAGAAATTAAAAAATGTATTAGAGAAGAAATTTATAGGACTTAGAAAAATTGTTCAAATTATTTTTCATGTTGTTATACTACTTTGAAAATTAATTTAATTATAAACATTCTTTCATTGTTAGTCATTCACAATATACTATTATTATTAAATTCTTCTGTTCTGCATATGTGCAAGATCGAATCGACAGTTAACTGCCGATGAAACCGACGGCAACTAACTGCCGGGGAAAACTTTGAGAGTTAACTACCGATAGTATAAACCGACGACAATTAACTATCGAGGGAGAATTTGCGTATTTTACAAGTTTGTTTTAGCCTTATATGAAGTGTGAACAACAATTTTCATAAGTTTATGACAAACTGTTCAGGTATGTGCGATGCCCAACCATTGATAAGTTCCAAATGGCTCCTCACGAAAGGAGTCCACGAAGCCCGTGGCACATAAGCCTGCATACCAAAGTGAACAACCATCATTATCCGCGACACATACCTACCAAGGAGCAAGTACTCTTATATGTGTCTCAAAGGACTACAATTGTTCCTAAAAGGACAATGATTGCCCTTCTAGAACAATTGTTCAGGAAAAGGTACAAGATCCATCAACATATCAACATGGTCAGTGGCACAAAAACACACAGACCAAAGTGAATAATCAACATGGCCCTTGGCACAAACCTATCAAGGAGCAAACACTCACAGTTGCCCCTTAAATGACAACGACTGTCCTTCTAGAACAGTTGTCTAGGCAAAGGTGCAAGGGTCAAAACCTTACACCTCTGCTATAAATACCGACTCTTACGCCTGTATATGGTAAGTTCAATATTCACAAATACACTTGTCAACCCATGCCACTCACTAACTTAAGTGTTCAAGCACGTGCAACTACACCACCCTTATTCACATGGAGAAGAAGGACGAGGGTGATAGAGAAGAAGGCAACAATTGACAGAAATGTCCTATTTAAAGATCATTCAATGCGATCAATCTAGAGTTCTTAGGTCCAACAGAATCACAAAGCACATTTTAAGTTTAAGTCTTAATTTTTTTACTAAGTAGATTTAGGCCTCACAAATCTAAACTCAACTTGGGCTACTCTCACCGCTAATGGGAAGGAGACCAGAGCTTTGAAAAAAGAGTAAGCGTAAAGAAATAAAGACTTTGAAGAGTTTATATTTTTTCATAGTATAAATTTTTCTTAATATGAAAGAAACTAAAAAATGTGTTAGAGAAGAAATTTAGAGGACTTGGAAAAATTCTTCAAATTACTTTTCATGTTGTTATACTACTTTGAAAATTAAAATATGTTAATTATAAACATTATTTTATTGTCAGACATTCTTAATAAAAAAAATCAAGCAATTAGTTCAACGGCTAATGAATTTATCAAATGACGATTTGTTAAAGAGAATCTGAATTGAATTCTTAGATGAAACAAATTTTGGTGATTTACTACATCATGGCCGGACAAATTTCAGATTATTAGACTTTCTTGATCCGGATGGTTAACAAAATTAAGTATTTCTTAAATAAAAAGTATAAATTTCTTAACTACTTTTTTTAAAGAAGAAATTCATTAAATATAAAATATATTATCATTAAATACCTTTTTTATTGCATTCCCATCACTGTCTACCACTGAAGAAAGTGAAAGTAAAGTGCACCCATTGCAGCAACAATAACAAACAAATGGAGCAAAAACAGTTAAAACGTATTTAATTTTCACAACCTCCAACTCCAACAACTTTCTTTCCTTTCCCCAATATTCTTAACTTTCTTCCTCAATTTTCTTCTTCTTCAAACCCTAGAAATTAACAAATCCCCCTTTTGATGCAAATGGCTTCAACCCACCAAAATTAACTTCACACCCCCCAAAATTAACCTCAAACCCACTTCAATTATGGCCACATTCTTCATCATACCCTTCACAATCATCATTTTGTGCTTAAAAATCCATGCTTTTGATCCTGTTTCATCTTTTTCCTTCAATGATTTTGGTAAAGATCCAAACTTTAAGTCTGTTTTAGGATTTTATGGCAATGCAAAGGTTGTTAATGGTGGTTCTGAAGTTCTGCTTTCCGGGTATGGTGATTCTGGAAATGGGAAAGTTATGTATAAGAAACCTATTAGGGTTGTTGATGTTGAGGATGAACCAAAGTTGTTGGTGTCATTTTCAAGCTATTTTGAGTTTTCATTGTCTTTTGGTGAGGGAAATGGGTTGGCTTTTGTTATGGTTCCAAAGGGTTTTGAAGGTGAGGTTTTTGGTAATGGTTCTTTTGGTTTGAAGGAGAAGGATTCTAGGGTAGTTGGTGTTGAGTTTATTGCTTCAAGAGATGTTAGAAATAAGAGTTCTGATAGTTTTGGTATGGCTATTGATGTTGGTGGTTCTGTTCCTGTTAAGAGAATCAATGTGTCTTCTGTTAATATGGTTATAAGAAAGGGTGGAAAGTTGCATGCTTGGATTGATTATGATTCGAATTCGAGGCGTTTGGAAGTTAGGTTGAGTCGATATGGTCACTCAAAGCCGGTTAATCCGTTGTTATGGCAATCGGTTGATTTGTCGTATAATTGGACAACTGAAGAGATTTTTGCAGGGTTTAGTTCAATGAAAGGGAAAACTTCTCAAGCATGTTTTCTCTATTCATGGAGCTTTGATGCAAGGCATTTTCGGCATTTTATGCATTCTGAGCCGATTGATACAAAAGCTTATTATGCTAAGAACACATATAGTCCACCGGCAGACAAACCGAGGAGTGATTGTGTATTAAGAATTCTTGCTGCAATGATATTTGGTTCTGGATGTGGAGCATTGGCGGCGTTCACCGTGCTTTATTTGTGGACGATGTTTGGTAATAGGCGTCCTGTGGTGCCTGAGGAGTGTGTTATGCAGCCGGTAGATTGTGAGTACAAGAAAGTGAACATTGTTGTTGATAAACCCCTTAAAGATGGTAAGGAGTAGATCTACAAGATGGAACTAGTTGGATGCGTGTGTTGTAAATCGATGTTCCTTGTATTCAGGTTTTGCTGTGTTTGTAGTTTGATAAAGAACTAATTAAGTTACTTTTTCTTCTGTTATTGTCTATTTTTGAGCAAATTGAGATCCATTTTTCTGCATTAAAGGTTACTTGGCTTGCTTTTCTTTTTTAACAAACCTTAGTCTATGTTATATATGATCTTAGCTGACTAAGATTTTGTTGTATGGAGTAGAAAATTAGCAAAATCTCTCTGTCTATTTAACATTGATTTCTATGAAGCACGGATACGGACACCAGACACGACGCGGACACTGACACAGCTAATAATTTGAAAAAATTGCATGATTCAGTGTAATTACAAGTGTCGGTGTTGTGTCGGTGTCGGACACAACACGTGTCCGACACCGGGACACGCCTAATCCAAGGAGTTTCTGTGCTTCATAGCATTAATTGCTTCATGGCATTAGTAACAATGTAGGTTGGCCCTTATCTGCATTACACTTCTGTTCACTGTGACTGTGCACATAGAGATTGTTAATTATGACCGTCGGCATAAGTTAGAATTATTCTATTTTGATATGCCATTTTGTAACTTTAAATATAAATTATAATTTTAAGAAATTGAACTTTAAAGAAATTTGGAAACTAAAGGAAAATAGTGTTATGCATATTATTTCTCATCTCTTGAATGACATTGTGTCCATGAAATTACTTCAACTACAAAGATTTGGATTGCGAGTTCGTTTCGTTTTCGGTTTCTCAAATTACATCATCAATTTACTTGTCTCTTTTATTGATATTTTCCTTCATTCCGTCCGCGAGACTAGTTTTTAGCAGTTAGAAAACCATGTAGGCTTAGCTGTTTGATTAACAAGAACTTTGATTTGTTTGCACATTCTGCTACATTTAACCAATATTCTGACACATAATGCAGTTGTATAGGAATTCTTTTATAGCATCTTTAAATCATGCTCTTTGGCTCTCTGCATTCAACTTATAGTATTTCTGCTATAAAATGACCAGTCACTTGATATATGTTACTGTAGACATACTTCTATCAACACTACAACCTATAGGGTTCATTTTATTTATGTTATATCAAGCATTTTGTCTTCTGTAGATTACACTGCATCCTATAATGTACCTTGAAATGTTTTTGTAAAACTTTGAACCTTGTTCAAGGTTGTTTTAATATTGAAGTTTTTCTTTGTCAAGCATTTATAACATTTTGGCATATTGTTATTAAATAGCCTCTCTGAATGTGAATGTTTTCTCTAATAGTAATAACATAGTCATGTGACTTTGCCTGGTATAGACTAGTAGGTGGAGGAAATTTATTTTGATCATTATTGCTTGGCAACTAATATATGTAGCTCACTTTTTTCTGATAAATTGATTTCCATTTGCTGCATAATTTTGTTAACACACAAGAACACAATAATTGATCACGAAGTTAGGCCGATGTGTCCTACATCTCCGACGCAACTGCTGTAATATTCTATTATGCAATGAATTAGAGTGTTACAGAGTACGAGTACAAAGGTTTGTTTAAATACTATGGTTCAGTTTTGCTAGTTGCGCTTTCCAGTTCCACTTGCACCAATATGGTATGTGTCCACATTTCAGCGAATACGAGTCGTACTCAACAGTTACTAATCCATTTACTTCTGCTGTTAATTCCTGAAGCAGACTTAGGCTTAGAGGGCTTTAGCAATGTCCTTGATTATATTCTACACTAAAATGTCTCACTCCAAAACTTGTGGTAAGAAAAATGATCATGCTTTAGTTTTTCTTCATTCATGTCTGGAAATCTAATAACTCGCCTCCACACCGCATTGCATTCACTTTCAAAGGGTAGGTTCTTGCTGAACAAAGAGGTACTACCGTGATTTCATTCAAATCCAAATAACAACGTATGACATATTGACATTGATGACAAAGGCATTTAACATTGATATTTTTTTATATAGGCCGGTCCAACATATTTAGAGGCATAAAAATAAATAACACACGAGACATAAAAACGAAATAAAAGTAATCATGTTTTGTCGAGTCAAAGTTTTGAACCTATGTCAAGGAGGATATGAGACCATCATCATTTATTTTTGAAGGATGACACCATCATCTTAACCGATTGAGATAGACAAACATCTATAACTAATTTATCATATTGCATTTTTATAACTAATTTCAATTTTTTGATATCCATTTTTAGCCCAAAATTACAAGGTCTAAAGTCAATTATTTTTTGATATCTATTTTTAACACGTGCAAGCTGATGAGTTATGCTAGCAGACTACAAGCAATAACTCACATGATGGAAATTCGAAATTGAAACAAAACAAAAAGAGAGAGCAATATAGGCAAATGAGATACCAATGTCATCGTGTTCTAAAAAATGTAAAATACTTAAATACGACTTATTTCTAAATGTATTTAGATAAAAACAGGTCAGTGTATGGGTCAAACAACCTAAAGTAGGACTTTAGACCTTATAATTTGAATTCTACTCTTCTTCTAACACAGAACACTCACGCCCAACTGAATTTTCAGATATACCCATGCGTGAGTTAAGTCACGCACCACTGGCATGTGCGTAAGTTAACTCCCATAGGTTGGCCGGTTGGTCAGAGCTCAAGAACACACATTTTTTTGGACTTTGGTGAAGTGATTTTAATTGGTTTTGCATGTTTTTTTTACTATGTTTTACACGTTTTTTGACTATATTTATGGTAGATATAACCTATGTTACAATCTCCCCCTATAAATACACCTCCAAACTTCCTCATTTACTCACACCATCTCACATTCTCACTCTCCTCCTCGCTATTTCCCCCCTGTGAATCTCTTTCTTTTCTTTCATTTTTTAGTCTTTATTTTGGTGTATTTTTCTTCTTTTTTTAGTCTTTATTTAGGTGTAAAAATAAGTCAATTTTGGGGTAAAAAAATGATTGGTGAGCAACCTTCTTGGGATAAAACGAAACAGATTTAGTTTTACCCCAAGGGTAAAACTAAATGTGTAGATTTAGTTTTACCCTAGGAAGGCTGGTTTCTTGTGGATTTCTTTTAGTTTTACCACAGGATGCTAGGTTTTTTGGTGGTTTTTTTTAGTTTTACCTAGGTAGGTAGGTTTTCTGGTGGTTTTTCTTCCGCAAATTTAGTTTTACCCCATTGTAAATGTAATAAGAATTATATTAATAAAATGATATTTTATATCTATTATTTTTGTTCCTTTATTTTTGTTAATTTTTGCATTTATTTTATGATTGCATATTGAATAAATAAAGTAAATAAATTAATTTGAATAAGTAAATAAAGTAAATAAAAGAACTCTGCGCTACTTAACTCACGCTGCGTGACTTAAGTTGCGCATATTTTAACACTTGCGTTAGTTAAGTAACGCAGAGGTATTTTTGGTGGTTCAATTGGGCGTGAGCAAAATGTGTTGGTAGAAGAGCAGAATTCTTATAATTTTGGGCTCAAAATGGATCTCAAAAAAGAATTCTGCTCTTTAACCAACAGAAATTGCTCGCTCGCAACTGAAAAGACTGAAATGCCTATACATGAGTTAACTCACGCTAGTGTAAAAGGAAGAGGAGGGTGGAGAATGAGGAGGAGAGAATGTGAGATGGTGGGAGAAATTGTGAAGGTTGGAAGGCTATTTATAGGTTGTTTAGGGTAACATATGTTTTAACTACACTAAATACAGTCAAAAAACGTGTAAAATCAATTAAGAATAGTCAAGAACCGTCCAAAAAACGTGTTCTTGGTGCATGAACCACCAGCCAAGCTGCGTGAGTTAACTCACGCCACCGGCCAAAGGTGTGTGACTTAACTCATGCGGGGGCATTTTGGTCTTTTCAGTTGGAAATGAGCAAAATATGTTGGGTAAAGAGCATAATTCTATTAGTTATAGATGTTTGTCTATCTTAATTGGTTAAGATGATGGTGTCATCCTTCAACAAAAAAAGATGTTGGTCTTACACAGCCGCGAAACTAGCAGAAGTTTTACGCCAAGGTCACATTTAAAGAAAAATTAAAATATTGTTAAAATCAACACATTATATTTAAAGATAAAATTTAATTTTAGTCCAATAAATTATAACTTTTTAGGTTTAGTCACTTAAAAAAAAATCAACTTTTGTCTGTAAAATGAGTGTTTTTGGTCGTGCATTTAATCTCTATACCAACAAATTAAGGACTAAAGTTAAATAAAATATTAGGAACTTAACTTAAAAATCAAAAGTGTTATGGAGACTAAAATCAAATTTAATCCTAAACTTAACCAATATGTTAAAAAAAATAAAATATTTTTTACTTACATGCATGAAATGTAAATTAAACCAATAGCAAAGAAAATAAAATTGACAATAACTATTTAAAAAGTTGGGCACAACGCGTTTTAAAAAACTAATTTCATTAACAATTGATTGTATACTAAATAGACTAATAATTCGTTATATGTTTAATTTTTTTTCCAACTATTGTTTTGACAATTTATATTATTACATTTTTTTCTCCATATTTGTTATTGCGACTAAGAATATTAAATTAATACAAATAAATCTATCATTCATGTAGTAATTTCTTAACTTTCTTATTTATGCTAATTTTTAACAAATAAATTTGTTTGGGTTAGCTAAATATTTTTTATTTAGAGTAGCTAAATATAAAAACATATAAACCCATTCAATAATTTTTTTTTTTAGGGTAGCCTTTGCTACCTCATGGTAATGAAGGGATACACCCCTGTCTCACATCCTCCTTGACATAGGTTAAAACTTGGACTCGACAAAACATGATTTTTTTTTAATTTTAATTTTTTGTCAGGTGTTTTTTTTTAATTTTTTTATATCATAAATCCCACTATAAAACTTGTTTTAAGCCTCTAAATATGTTGGAGCGGTCTAGATAAAAAAAGATCAATGTTAATACCTCTGTCATCAATGGATGTCAAGTTAATTTTCCTTCTGATTAACTTCAGTTTGTTGTTAATACTTTGTGATGGTGTGAATTTGATTAAATGAAATGTTAAAGGAACCATCATCTAGAATAATAGTTAGGGTGTTAAGAGAGAGAAAGACAATCTAAATAATTATATTTATTACTTCATTTCATTTAGTTACCATCATTTTAGAGTACAATTACAAAACCATAATCTCATGGTCTATAAAATTTGGAAAGGAAAATTAACAATAAACTACACCCAATTAGTAGGTGCGAACACAATAATTAAACTATGTATCATCAAATATTTTATCATAAATTATTTCTTAGATATTATATTAGTGAAATAAATCATTCTTCCTTGTAAGGCATCTTGGCATTCTCTTTGGTCTTCTACTCATGCGATATAATTATAAGTGCTGGAGGGGATCTGGATCATCTGCGACGCTAATCCCCTCCAGCACTCCCTGCTGAACTTTATGTCTCTATCTCTATCATCATGTCCCTCTCTCTCATCATCATCTCTTCATTTTTTATTTTTGGTTCCTCTCTCCTCACAGTCACAAAATCATCGTTGTTATCAAATTCTGGTTCACCATTTGGAGGATCATCGCATATACATGTGTAATTAATACACCGGATAGTCAAAGGAGGCACACAGAAATTTTCTGGACAATCTGGGACACTACGACATATATAAAGTGCTGAAATTCGAAAACAGAATATAAGATTGTTAGGAATCAAATGCGATAAAATATTGTGCAAGAATTTAAAAAATGCAAAATAGCATACCGTTAACGTTCATTGCAATAAGAAATAGAGAAATAAAGAGGGTCATAACATAAACATACTTCATAAGTTTAGCTATATTTTCCCCACTATATGCACGTAATAAATTAAAAAGATTTTGAACATTTTATAATGTAAAAAGCTCAATCTTTCTTTAAACCAATTAAATATTACCTAGCTATAGAATCGTTAAAAACTTTACAGTAATAAGAAATAACACTTGAATGCACACCTGGAATGTCTCTTAAATACATTGAACTAACTTGTTTGCCTCTTTAACACAAATAAAAAACTTTACAGTTATAAGAAATAACTTTTTTAACCTTTTTTTTTCTTAAAAAAAAAAATAGAAAAATATAAATAAAAAGAGAGTAGAAATATGTTGCACATACCTCACGCGTGGTATGACGCCCATCGTGTGTGGGTGGAAAAAACAGTGCTTTTCAACACCGTTTTGCACACCCGGAATGCAGAATGCTACTTTATACATAACACTTGAATTTAATTGAAACACTTCAAGATTAACACAAAAAAATATTACACTATAATAATAATAATAATAATAAATTAACCAATTTTTTCTAGTCGGATATTTGGTGTACTTTGGGATATTCGTAGGTACGTTGTAAGGGTTGAGAATTTACGTACGCCCTAAAAGGAAATAGCAAAGATACAAATGGATGAAAATGAATAATATGCAATATTGATTTAAAAGTAGGGAAATACAATCAAGACGAGAAATTAAACAAAGATGGTTTGGATGTGTAGAATTGATTTTGATATGTTTGGTTCTCATCGAGTAGAATTAATTCAGCCTATAATTGATTCTGCTTGAAGCTATGATTTGTAGAATTTGGTTACAAAAATGATTTTCACAGACAAATTTATAGTCCAACTCACTTTTACATGAATGTATCAAAACACAAACAACTTTTAGTCAGAATCCCTTTTAACCAAAATTAACTCTCTCGACCACACAACCAAACATACACAAAGATTAAGAGAATATTTTAACTCTTCATCAATTTTTTCAAACCCCTCTTTGCCAATCATTGTTCGATAAAAATGATTTTGAGAAATATAGTGTATGTGGAAGGTAATGAGTGGAAATTGAATTTCAGACGGAGAAGGGAGTTAAGTCCCATAGAATCCACGTCGGAAGAGGAGCTTAAAAGAAAATCCAAATAGAAAATATACGAGGAAATGGTGAAGATAGATGGGTGTGGTCGAAGACTAAATATTCGATTAAAGACGCTTATTCATAATTAATGGAGGGATTGGTGATTGAAGAGTAAAGGAAATTTGATGTTGCTTGGTCGAGACCCATCTCATTGAAAATGACGGTTTTGGTATGGAAACTTTTTCAAAATAAGATTTCCAATTAAAGATAAATTGGTGAAAAAAGGTGTATTGCATGAATCTCATGATGGTTTCATATTTGGTTGTGAAGTGACTAAAAATGTTTCTGAACTGTTTTTTGAATGTGCGATATCATCAAGTGTGTGAAATAAATCTTTGATTGGCTAAGTTTACAAATAACAATGTTAACCAATGCATCAAAGGCACCACTATCATTTTTTTTTTTTTTTTTCAATCCATTTAATTATGTTAGCTTTGGTTTTCGTTTTCACCATGTGGCATTCGTCCATTGGATGATGATGTCACACTAACATGTCAACTCAATGCCATGTGGCACCAAAGTATGACATGATGTGTCTATATGCCAACTTTGAGGAATGAGATTTGGTGTTGTTACAACGTCATGCTTTAATTAATCTCAACCGTCTGATTTTTATTGACGTTTGAGATCAAACTTTGTGATAATTGATCAAGTAAATCTAAACCGTTGAATTATTTTTCTACGGTTAAGATCAACTACTGCGTGAAGCAGTTACAACAGACAATCTAGGTCCCAACAATCTAGGTCCCAACTTTGATGAGTAAATGATTACAAGGACTAAACCAATGAAAATATTGAAGGGGACAAAATCAAAAGATTTAATGTTCAAAGGAAAATGGATGTCGTACAATACAACATGATGGATATTTCAGTATGTTCCTTCTTAGCATTTTATTAGAACTAAAAATATTGATATCATTCATCCAAAAAATAATATTTTTTTTGAAAGGGCAAAAAATAATACTTCCTCCGTCCTATAATAATTGAGCTATTTGTAAAAAAATATTGTCTCAGAAAAATTGATCCATTTAACTTTTCAATACAATATTAATTACTTTTTTCCAATTATAACACTAATTAATATTACTTTCACCACTCCCAATTCAATAAATTCTACTTAGTATTTATGATAAAGAAGAATGCACCAATAGTTGATAAGGACACTCAAAACTATTTTTCTCTCTTTCACTTATACATTTTTTCTTAGTAAGTGGGAAATGAGTCAAGGGCTAAGTTAAAATGGGACGGAGGGAGTAATAATATTGACACCAATAAAAAATAGTTGAAATATTAAGCATTTTTTGTTGTTGATCGTAACTCATTTTGGTACCCTTTCAAATTATCAATGATTTATTCTTTAACGCAACTCCTATTTAGAGTGTTGGATTTGAAAGGGTGTTTCTTGTAAAACTCTTGCAATTGAGGTCATCCAAGTTGCTGACCTGGCTGTTAAATATCCAACTAGACTCCATGTGAACTTGATGTAAGTATTATGCTAACACATATCCTTTCAAATTAGCAGTAAAAAGTTAAGGAAGTTTTTTGTAATTTTTGTAATCACAAGGATTGATAGAGACCATATTACAATGATACTAATTTGTATTTTTCATTCTGTGACTAAATATGACTCAATAGACCACTTAACAAAAACATCATTAAGTAACATGACATTTAATCAAAAGCAATCACAAAAGCATAAATATGAAAACGTTATTCAGAAATCAAGGACCAAATATAGAAACCTCATATATAAAAGAACTAAATTTGAGAGTATCTCAAATTATTAAGCGAACATACTCCATATTCAATATGTGAAGTTTACCGGTGCAAACTACTGAAAATTCACTCATACTACTACTACTCAATTATTACTAAAAAAAATTTTAGGTATCATATTTTTGGATGGTTTGATGATTGATTCATGGAGATTACTTGTCAAGGTCCTCACAATCTTCTCAACGTGCCTCGTACTGGACAACGCGATGTGTGCGCTTCTTGTAAAGGATTTTATAAAAACACACACAGCACTGAATAACGCCGTCTGTATATAGGGGAGTCTCGGCTCCACAATCACCGCAGAGATATCTGATGGGCTGTGGCGGAGGATCCATGTCTGGTTTAAGTAACAGACCTTCAGAAAACATACTAACATATTATCATGAATTCAAGAGGTAGCTAAGAAATCATTATATTATATATGTTTACATTTCAGCTAGTGCATTCAAAGAAAATACATGAACACAACTTAATAATGTGAAGTCCCATTTTCACTCAATCACAAAGAGGTTTATAAATATATTTGAGACTGTATTATTTATCCATTGGTAAATCTAATCTAATCGATTTTAAAAAGACAAGCTTATATTATATAACTAGCAATGTTTTTTAGTTTAAAAATCCATTGCATTATTTTCAAGTAAAAACTGCAGCTACTGAAACAATGTATAATGTCCAATACTGCTGTAAAAGTAAAGCAAATTGAAATAAAAATGACAAGATTAAAATACAATTAATTCAATCAATAAAGTTGAACAAAAAGGAAACACAAAAATGAGAGATGAATCAGAAAGAACGTAGCGATAATATGTTTGATCATATCAAACACATAATATTTTATATGTTGATCATACATTTTTTATTATTGTTTTCATCATCTTTATGCCCATTCCCAACAGAACCGAATAAGAAAAGATTTTAGTAAAAGCAGTCATGGATAAATTATTAAAATTTTTAAAAAATTAAGAGAGGAAGTTTTTTTTCTTCAACTAGCGTGCCCAAAACTTTTCCTTAGGGTTTTAAGGTTGAATGTCCAAAACTGGATCCAAACCCATCTTAGTTAAGTTATAAGAGACCCAGACAACTTATCTGAGCGCTCTTGATAGAACGACAGTTATTTTAGTTCCTAAATGTATGACACCAATGTCTAACTCGACAATACATTCCTAGTGCTTTGACGGGGTTGGTAGCTCAACTAGTTTAAGGGTCATAACGATTATAAACGAGATCATAAACGAACATTTAACAAATTAGATCTCACAAGTCACAATTTGCATTCATATGTTTTTCCAAAATCAAGGATCAATTAGGATGTTCAATTTTAAAAGGACTAAAATAAGTATCACACATTCTTAAAACAACATCCTAAACAGAGAAAGTAACAAAAGCTTAAAGATGCAATGCAAACTATAAAACATGAATTCATAATCAAGTTCTAGGATTTCATTTCCACAATACCACCAACATACAACAGCAAGGTGAAATAAGCAAGATCATCCCATTACTTAAAACTACTCTTAAGTTTTGTACACACATATTTTTTATGTTTTAAAGATGATTCACACTGACTACTTGCCATGGTCCTCATAATCTTCTTAACGAGCTTCATACTGGACAATGCGACGGGTGCGCTTCTTGTAGAGGATTCTATAACCACAGTCTCGGCACTGAATAACATCGCCTGACTTCAGCGTGTTCTCCACTCCACAGTCCCCACAGAGGTAACTCACAGGCTCGGGCAAAGGATCCATCACTGGTTCAAGTAAATATTCAGAACAAATTAATACACAATATGTATGACCAAATCCCACAACGGATTCAGATAAATCACATGAATCCTAATTAATCTTGTGAGACCATTATCACTCAATCATGATAAGGGTATCGAAACACTCATTATCTACTCCCTAGAGTAATCTCACATGACCCAAATAATTAAAATCAACCATTTTTTATTTTAAATCAATTGAATTTTATTTAAACAAATAAAAATATAAAATCAACAATCTCCAATTATGATTCTGCAACACCGACTTAAATTGAAATAAAAATACAATAATTTAATGAATGGAAGATGAATCAGAAAGAACGTAGCGATAATAAGTTCGATCATATCAAATACAAAGTATTTGATTTTCAGATATATTTTATTATTTTTTTCATCATATTCATCTTCCTCAAATGTGAAAATTAACTATACACATTAACAACAACAGAGAAAAACAATAACAAAATTTTATAACTTTGGATCTCAGTAAACTAAATTTTCCTCAAATCCTCTAGCGAGGTTTCAGATAGATAACGCAGTATTAAATAACATCACAGATCCATAGATCAAAAAAAAAAAAACTTGAGGAAATGATTAAGAGCATCTCAGAGTAATAATTCCCCATGATTTTCTTCACTAACAATCAAAGTGCAAGGATAACAAATTGGATTATCTCATCACTGATACTCGAAAGAAATTAAAATTATGATGAACAGAATTATACCTAGTAATTGGTAATTGAAGACAGGGTTCTCGGTTTACGGCTGAATGTGGAGAGTGATTGAAATTTAGGTATTTATAGAACTATGTAACCCTAAGGGTTGTTTGGACTTTTGACAATCTGGTATGGGCCTTAGGCCCATGAGAGTTTTAGGGTTTACTTAAGCTTCTTTTCGCACCCTCCATGATTCTTAAAAGAGTTTAAGTGTTATGTTGCCACATCATGTTTGTATCTTTTAATCTCTTATTTATTAAAGTTAACCCGGAAGCAAATGTTTGCCCTAATTTTAACTTAACCCTAATGGTTAATTTTACTCTAATACCCCTGTTTAATTATTAACCCTATTTTTTCCTTCTCAACAAAATCACACTTAATCTCCTATTTTTGAACAAAACAAATCTTCCCTATTTTCCTTATTTTCCTTTTCACCACTTTGTTTCTTCTGTTTATTTCAACACTTTGTTTCTTCTGTTTATTTCAACACTTTGTTTCTTCTGTTTATTTCAACACTTTGTTTCATGCTTTCCTCCATCTAACTCCTAAATCGAAAGCAACATCTCACAGGTTAGGTCACCACTTTATTTCTTTTGTTTATTTCAACACTTTATTTCATGCTTCTTCACTTTATTTTAACACTTTCGGCCATTTATAAATGCTTCTGCTATTTAGTTAGTTCACCGCTTCATTTCTTCTGTTTATTTCAACACTTTATTTCATACTTCTTCACTTTATTTTAACACTTTCGGCCATTTATAAATGCTTTTGCTATTTAGTTAATTCACCGCTTTATTTTAAATGCTTCTGCTATGTAGTTAGTTCGCCGCTCCATTCTTCCTTCAATGATTAATTATTATCTCTGTTTATTTCAACACTTTATTTCATGCTTTCCTCCATCTAACTAATTCATGTCATACTTCAAATCTCTATTGCTCAACTAACTCTAATTCTATTTTA
>Ga0228711_1000930_pt1 | contig 40388 bp, 30 predicted proteins | sample MedpolnodulmetaG_2_FD_177996 | JGI IMG/M metagenome (GOLD analysis project Ga0228711, IMG submission 177996) | Root nodule microbial communities from Medicago polymorpha collected in Santa Monica, California, United States - brown nodules | ecosystem: Host-associated > Plants > Roots > Nodule...
AAAAAAAATGTAACAAACATGATATATATATATATATATATATATATATATATATATATATATATATATGTGTGTGTTTGTTTTTTTCCCTTATCATTTAAACGGTGTAACAAACTAGATGAATATGTTTATACTTACTTTTTCATTATCTCAATTATACCCTTAAACAACTTTTTCTATAATATATATAGATTGTTGTTGGTGTCATTGAAATAGATAATCATGGTTAGTTTGATTTGTTATAACTTGAAAGCAACAAAAATTTATATTTATATTTTTAGTTTTAATCAAAATCAAAATTTTCATAAAAAAAAAACACCGTTTATCATTTTCAACAGTTGACGCAATAAAAAGAGCGGAAAGTGCCCGTCTTTCCGCTAGTTTTAATAAGGAAAGTTATATGAGAAATTAAAAAAAAACTCATTTTCTATGGAACATAAAAACAAACCTTACCCAGTTTTTGTACGAGAGTTAGAACAATATATTGAATAATTTTTAACGTTAAGAACTTTCTTTTTTTTTGAAAAAAAAAACGTTAAGATCATGTATTATATATTATAAATCTGAATTTGTTCATAACCAATTCTCTTAAACAAATATTTTCAAGGTTTTTGATTAAAGAATCTTTCTCTAAATACCATCACATCATTCAATGGTTGTTATTTTGTTGTGACCATTACGATAAGTTTTACATTGCTTGTTAGAACATCGTTTTGCTTGTTATTTCTCAGCAGCGTTTTGGAGGTCATTCCATAAATATTAATTATGCACAAAGGCCATTGTCGTCGTATGAGGAATATTTAAATAATTGTGCAAGCAAATTTAAGCCTGCAGAATGTGGTAAACAAATATATTTTGGTATATTTATTGGAAATCCAACTATTAATGATTATTGTTGTCATAGTCTTGTGAATGAAGTTGGAAAATCATGTCATGTTGACATGGCAAGTTATGCAATCCAATTTCCGGTGTTTGCCAAAAACAAAACAGAAATTTTAGGAAGGTGTGGGAAAATTTGGAATGATTGCAATGCAATTCATCGAATTTTACCTTGAACTTGAATTTAGTGACAAATGATAGCTGCATGATGTATCATTCGAAGATACTATTTTATACTAAATGATTTTTGCTCGTCTCGAGTATTTGATATCACAACTATCTAGTTTAAGATTTTTAGACTTTATTTTAATAACATACTATAAATTCATATCTAATAGCAATATTTTACAAACAAATAAAATTTCTAATATTAACAACCCTCTAAAATAATTGAAAAATAAAGGGTTAAGATAATAGAAAACAATATGTCACTACTAGAACATAAAATAAGGTACACGTTATGTACGCAAAAATATTACTGCTTAAAAAGTCAAGTAGATACATTCTATTGATCGTTTAAGTTTAATTGATTTTTTTTTGACAGATTTAAGTTTAATTGATTTTTCTAACAAATTTAATATGAGACGTTTTATTTATTTAAACTTAGTATATAGTTTCAATTAAAGTACATGCTCTATTAGGTATGCTCACAGCCTTTGAAAGTCTACATTATATGCGCTGCAAGCATAAAGGAAAACAAGGTGATGTAGCTCTAAAACTTGACATTTCGAAGGCATTTGATAGCGTTAGCTGGTCATATTTAAAAGCTATTTTGTGTAAATTGGGATTTTGTCACCAATGGATCACTTGGATGATGATGTGCATTTCTACTGTAGAATACCATGTTATTTTTAATGGTGATCGTATTGGTCCCATCTCTCCTGGAAGAGGACTACGACAAGGTTGTCCGCTCTCACCATATTTATATATCATTTGTGCTGAAGGGCTATTAGCTATTATTAAAAATCATGAGCTTCGAGGTAAAAATCCATGGAACTCGCATCTGCTGCACTGCTCTGTCTGTTAGCCACCTCTTATTTGCATATGATAGTTTTCTTTTTTCCAAGGCTACAATCTCAGAAGCACAGTGCCTCAAAGATATTCTCTATAGCTATGAACAAGCTTCCGGTCAAGCCATTAACTTCATAAAATCGGCGATCTCATTCAGCGCTAACACTTCCCAAGAATCTATCTCATCCATCATAGCATGCCTTGGCGTTTCTGAAGCTATTGGAAGTGGCAAGTATATGGGCCTACCATCCATGGTGGGTCGCAGCAAGAAGGCTATTTTCTCTTACTTAAAAGATCGTATTTGGAAAAAATGTCAAGCTTGGAGCGCTAGATCCTTCTCACGGGCAGGAAAGGAAATTTTAATCAAGTCGGTGGCCCAAGCCATTCCTTCTTATTGCATGGGGGGCTTTCTCATTCCGACATCCCTTTGCGATGAGATAGAAAGGATGATGAACTCTTTCTATTGGGGCTCAAAAAACAATGGGCGACGTGGCATTAACTGGTTACGATGGGACAAGCTTACTCGTCACAAAAGCTAATGAGGCCTAGGCTTCCGGAACCTAGAAGCTTTTAACCTTTCTATGCTTAGTAAGCAAAGTTGGAAACTCTTATCCGACTCAACCTCTTTACTATCAAGAATCCTCAAAGCTAAATATTTCCTGCGAAGGGATTTTTTGGAAGCCAACCTAAGCCATAATCCAAGTTACACATGGAGGAGTCTATGGAGTACACAATCTTTACTTACCTTGGGTCATAGATGGAAGATAGGCGATGGTTCTCAAATTAACCTGTGGCGTATGCCTTGGATTCACACCCTCCCTACTCTCAAACCGACTACTCTGCCGTTGGTGCACCATGAGGATATTACAGTTAATTACTTGTTGAATCCGGGTTGGAATTCTTGGAACATTCCTTTGGTACGGTCGCTCTTCAACCCTTTGGATGCTGCATCAATCCTTTCCATGCCTCTCTTCACTCGAGATTATACTGACAGACGTATATGGAAGGCTACTGCTGATGGTACATACACCGCTAAATCAGCCTATCGCATATGTTCGGACCTTATCACTGCATCCTTTCCTACTATAAGTGAAAACCGCTGGAACTCTATCTGGAAAATGCAAATTCCACCGCGTGTCCGCGCCTTTTTATGGCGTTCAGCATAACGCTGCTTGCTTACTCGGGCAAACCTCCTTTCCCATGGAATTCCTTGTGATGACTCATGTGTATCCTGCAATCAATTGGCAGAAACTCATATGCATGTTTTCTTTGTATGTTCGAAAGCGATAAGCTGCTGGGAGTTGATTGGTGTCTGTCACATCATCCAAGATCTGCTCCTTAACGCTGACAACTTTGCACCTATGTTATTTGATTTAATTGACAGGTTATCCACACAACATCAAGCTCTTGTTGCAATGACCCGTTGGAGCTTGTGGAAAAGTCATAATGCCAAGCTTTGGGAGTCTACGGATACCTCTCCCTCATATATAGTCATGCACGCAAAGGACTCACTAAATGAATGGAGTTGTATGCAACGAGCAAAGGCACCGATCCACAACACAAATTCAGAGCACACTTGGATCAAACCACCGGTTGGCATGATCAAATGTAATGTAGATGTAGCTACTTTCCACAATAACTCTATTATGGGGTATGGTATGTGTTTCCGTGACTCTATGGGTGTATTATTACTTGGAAAATCAGACTTCTACTACTCATCATCCACTATTTTAGAGGCTGAGTCTTTAGGCCTTCTAGATGCTATCAAAGTGGCTATCTCACATGGAATGTGTGACGCCATGTTTGAGACTGATTCAAAAATCTTATCTGATGTTATTGCCACCACCACTACTCCCATCAACGAGTTCAGTGATCTTGTAACTCAATGTAGAAGTTTACTACTTAATAGACCCGACTTTGTAGTGTCGTATGTTAGGAGGCAAGCAAATAGAGTTGCTTATAGTATTGTCAGAGCATCTCTATCTCACCCTAGCCCCCATATCTTTCATCATATAACACCTACTTTGTATCCGTTAATTTTCAATGAAATGAATTAACTTTGTCTTTACTCAAAAAAAAAAAGGGTATGTCCCAAAAACTAAAAGAAAAATTAATATATTTAAAAATAAAATTTAATGGTGTAAACCATATTTAAATTTAGAATAACATGATACATGTTTGAAGAATAAATTAGTAAACCAATATAATTGTTGGATCAAATGAGTTTCCTTCCTCGGCTTTTTATATTGATAAAATCTCAAAAGTGATTACAATCGGGGTAACTAAGCAATATCTAATTTTTAGTCAAATTATACTAACTCCAAACCTAAACTCTGAATTACCATAACCCTCTTTCTTTAGTGGCGAAGCGACGTTATGGTTGGGAAACGTCAAGGCCTCCCCAAATATTAAATATATATGATACTAAGCGACCTTCGTTGACAACTATTGCACTAGCGCTGCGGCTAGATTAGTTTTGAACCATAATTGTGTCACAGGTTTGGTCCTTGTGATGATTTTTTCTTATCTACATTATTTTTTTTCTTATTAAGCTAAAAATGTTATCAAAATGCAAAACTAAGAGATGAACACGCAATTCAGAGTTGAAAAAAGGGAGAAGAATACACCACCATGGCCAACATATTTTACATGATGTTTTCATTGAAGCATATTTATTATAATTGAGGGGACCAATCAACAGGGTCGTTCCTATGAAATAGGAGGCTCGGTTCTATTTTTAAAATAGGCTCCAGCAAAATAAAAACGCAATTTTTGTTGTGTAGCTAAGCTTCATTAAAAAATCGGAATCAGAAGAACTTTTCAACATGAAACAAAACAAAATAAAATTAAGTGAAAGAGAGGTGAAATTTACCTAACGGTGTTGTTTGGAATGTCACTCCTACGTCGTAGGAAAGGGGAAAACGAATGGTTTATGCGAAAAAGAAATAATTTTGTGATTCTTTCAATGAAATAGTTTTTCAAATTGACTGATTAAGTAATTATACAAATTGATGATGGTTTGATAGCATCAAATTTATGTCCAGAAAGTAGAACTAGAGTCTAAAAAAAAACTCATACGAACGTAACATGTAATTTTTTAATTTAATTGGGGTGGGTATTATAATTTTTTTTTAAGCCCATAGTTTTTAGAGGCCCAGTTCTATAGAACTTCTTGCACTCTCCAAGGTTCGACCCTGCCAATCAATACCTAAGTTTTGGTAAGGTTATACTTGCCTCACGATGGATCAAAACCAATCTAATTTTTCCATATATTTCTTATCCACCAAAGGACCAAAATTTTCTTATTAGCTAGCACTGCCATTTGTGAATTACTTTCCAACCAAACAAATGTTCTACAATTCATTACATAGTTCTTCTCAAATCTCAAATGCAAACATAAGATGTAATACTCTAACCAAATCCCGCATGTCGATGTATTTTGCAATTTTCATTTGCATTTTATTACTGATGGAAAAAAGCTTCAAAATAATTTACTACAAAGAGCCACGGTTTAAAACAAAAAGCCCTATCACCACTACCATATATTTTCAGTGGATTGGATGAAAACTAACGATATATTTTATTAATGTAGACTTATAGTTTTTTTACCAAAATATAGACTTATTGTAAAATACACCATGTACTTGCAGTGAGTACAATATTAAAATCTAAAGTTTAGACCGTTTATGTGATGCATTGAGAATGATCCCAAGAGGAGTATTTATAGCCCTTTGTGGGTTTGTTTCAGCGTGACTTAAGCTCCAAGCAAGCAGGGCCTTAAGTCATTTTACCAAACTCTAGATGCTTCTAGAAGTTAGTTAAGGCGGTGCCTCTGGAAGGGCACGCCTAGGCCTCAAGAGCCCTTCTGGAGGGCGCCCAAGCCTTTCTAGAGGGCTTTCAGGCCCTTAGGAATATATTGATGGTCCACAGCCCCCAAGCATGAGCTTTGGGACAAGGCGAAGTGATGAATATGTGAAGGTTGGTCATAAGCTACCTCATGCTTTCAGATGCTTGTGAAGGGTGGTGTCCTTCGGAGGGTACCTGAGCCCTTATAGAGGGTGTTCAAGCTCTTAAGAATGTATTTGATAGTTCACATTATGTTATTAATCTGACGGGTTAACTATATTGGTTAAGTTCCACCGAAGTGTTTATATATAACCAAAAAATTTATCAACTTTGATCGGAACCTTAACTATTACACTTAAACTATTTTTTTCCTCGTGAACTTAACTCAGTTGGTAGGGACAATGCATAATATATGTAAGGTTCGGGGTTAAAATTATGGCCACAAAAAAAACTATTTTTTTACGGAAAGATGCTTATAGATTTCATCCATTAATAATAAGAGTGTTAATACAATAGGTGTGTATATATATATATATATATATATATATATATATATATATATATATATATATATATCGAAATAAATAATGGGATTAATTAATAATGTTACAACCCCTGCGATAGCATGATTGACCTTATTTGCTTGTCTCATATTAAACTCAACGTGATAGTTTGTAAACAGAGTGACAAAGAAGTTCCTGCAAGCTGTAATCAAATGATCAAACTCTGTGACGTGGATTCAGTTTTTGTGAAAGGCATATTTTGTTGTTTTGGAGTCTATCATGAAATCGACATTATCAAATTACATATCGCAAAGCCGTTACAAGGCATGAAACAATCCTAATGTTTCTCCCACAACCATGGTGCACAAGGGTTGCACAGACATTTACTACTCCAAGAGTTGACTTTTTGCTAGACTTGATCTTTAATATAAGAAAAGGTTGTTGTTTTATCCATACCAATCATGGATGGAAGACCCAAGTACTTATCGGTATCAAGCACAAATTGAACCCCCATAATGTTCTTGATGGAATTATTTAACGTGTCGAAAACATTTATGCTACAATATAGCTCGGACTAAGGCAAGCTAATAGTTTGACTAGACGCTACCTCATACACTCTAAGAATGTTTTCCATAACTTGTGCTTGTCTTTCCACAACTTAAAAGAAAAGAAAACAGTCGTCGACAAGTAATAAATGGGAGACCGATGGAGCACTCCTGCAAATAGTGGAGAGATGCGGCCGGGGAGAGAGAGTCTCCTTGTCGCAACCCACGACCTAGTATCACAGGACCCATCACTTTGTTGATGATGAGAGTCGAGTAATAAACTCATTCCATACATATAGTCATCCAATGAATCCATTAATCATTGAAACCCATCTTAATGATTACATCCCTTGAGTAATCATAGTCCATTATGTCATACACCTTTCTGATATCAAGCTTGAGGGCCACACAACCATCATTACATTTGGTCTTAGTCTTCATGAAACGAATAACCTCACTGACTACCATGGCATTATCGAGGATCAATTGACATGGAACAAAAGCAGATTGGACGTTAGAGATATACTTTGGAAGGAAAACTTATGTTATGTTGGCAAGCACTTTAGAGATCAATTTGTATAAAAGATTGCAAAGGGTAATAGGGCGTCAACCCTTCATCCTGGTTTGAATGCTACCTTTAAGAATGAGAGGAATATTGGTCATATTGCGAGTGGTCGGCAAGTGGCATGTTTCCAACCCTATGCAAACTTCTTTGAAGATATCATCAATACATAAGGTCCAAAAGTGTTGATAGAAACCCAAATTATAACCATTAGGACCTCGACATTTATCTGGATGCATTGAAAATACAACTTCTTGAAATCATTCCTTGGTAAAAGGGTTGGTAAGCAAAGTGTTGTCATCATCAATAATAGAATAGTGAATCACACTAACTACAGGTGTCGTGTTTTGATGATAGGTTTCTTACGTTATTTTCAGTATATTTTTTAGTCATTTTAGTCGTGATTTGAGTCAATAAACAGGAGTTTTAGAGAAGTTCCTTGTGGTTTAAGGGACATTTTTTAATTTTTCATATCGAGTCATGTAATTCTAGTTCTTCCCTAAACCAAACAATTCCTAGTTGTTTTGGAAGTATTCTATGGAAAAATTATATAATTCAAAAAAGCAAGACACCTAATGAATAAATGGAAGATATTGAATGAAGATTCAAGAGGCATCTGAAGACATTACAAGTTGGAGAAATTTTGTCCCAAGTCCCAAAACCAATTTAGAAGAAGAAAACACTCAAAAAAGATGAAGAAAAAGGCAAAATTGCACCGGGAGCATAATCATTGTTTCCATAACTCACGTGCGGGGCGCGTGAGATTTTGTAGAAAATAAACGTTTTGACTATTTTTTACTGTGAGTTTGTGGGTAAAGCTCATATTTTCAACCGAAACCCAGCTGGAAACTTGCATATACATACAAGAGTTTTCATTCATAACTTGGTGGTTCAAAGAGAAGGCAAACGTTAGGAGCACCAAAAGGAAGAGTCTCTCCCCTCAACCTTTTTTCTCAGAGTATGTTTGATTTCTTTTGTAATTTGTCTTTAGTTGCGATGAATAAATACCTATTGATTAGGTTTCTAAGATGAACCTTTGTTTAATTGTTGGATTCTATTAATACAAGTCTTTTATTCAGTTATGTTTTAAGATCTATTTAATATTTTTATGCATTGGACATAATGCTTTCATAACCCTAGGGAGTGTGACATACCTGGGAAGTGTGACTGAACTTAGAGTGGGTGCAAATTGGTGTCCAGCCTACATCAAAATCGTCACATATGAATTTTATTTTTTTTTCCCCTTTAGTAGGATAGGGTTAGGCCTATTCATTTAATCCACTAAGGACAAGTTAGGGTATGTGGTGAAGTTCTAACATTCATAGGTAAAAATTGTTCCTTTAGATGACAATTTAGGAATATCTACTCTATCTATGTTTCAATTACCTATGATAGTGTAATTCCCCACTTTAAATATATTTGTAGCGCATATGGTAACCTATAGGTTTGACGACCCTTTACCATATAACTCCATAACCTTTAGGGTGATATTGAAAAGCAACATGACATCCGGAGGGAGGTTAAAATCCCATAAATTATTCACTTAAATAAAACCTTTACTCCATAACTTATAATTTTTTGCATTAATCCCAACAATGACACGGAGAGGATCGTCACAAAACTCTATAATTAAATTAAATATTTTGTTTTCTACAATGAACTCAACTGTTTGCGCAATCAAATTAAAATTGCCAACTCCACCCATTTAATGCTATTTAATTTATGTTTTAATAAGTTTAGTTAGTTTCCTACTCCACATAGAAATGCCATCTTCACACCGGCTTAACCTAGGAAGCACCGAATGTTGATTGTACATCTTCCAACAATCATTCTCCATATCATCAAAGCGAAAACTTCGCCGAGCTAGTCGGGGACGCACAATAGGGATACAATCCAACAAGACCGGGTAATGATTCGACATTGGACTCACAAGTCTTTCTTCAAGAGTGTGTGGTGTACCCAAAATCTTAAACCATGTGAAGTGTAAACGAGTATCCTTCTACTGTAGCATAAGATAACCCATAATCTATGAAAAAATGAACAATTTGTGCAAAAATGAAAAATTAACGACACTGAATGTAGCAAATAATTGATGAAATGAGAGGGTTTGGGGTCCAGTTAGTTATAGTCAACTTGCGCATCTCAACTAATTTACATCTTTGATTTTGATCAAAAGCAATTTTGTTTGTGGTTATTATTCATACATGTACCTTCACCCCCAAACAATAACTATTTAGAATTTGATGAAGTTTTGAAGTGTCATTTATTCTTTTCATTTACAAGTATTTTTTTTACTTTATTTACAAAGTTAGTCTTTAATATTAAAATGTGGATATATGGGTTGTCGATATTTTGTCATTTTCCATCTACCCATGCATTCTGTAAAAGTCAAGATCTAACACTTCCTCTTAATTCGTGAAAAGTTTGTGATGTTTTTGTTCACAAGATATAATAGTGCTCTTTTATTTATACCTCAAATCATTATATAAAATTTTTATTTTGGCCTCGTGACATTATCAGTATGTTTGTCTGTGTTTCTTTGGACAATGAATTTTAGAAAAAGAATGTAGTAATTTTTATTGAATTTGAAAATTTATATTAGAATACTTTGTTAGGACGTTCTATAATATATATTTTTTTAAATTTAGTTCTTGTAATGTTGTTTGAACAATTATATATATACAAATAGAAATGAATCTTCAAATTTGTAAGAATGAGACAATTCAATTCCTCAAATTTGTAAGAATGTGCCAATGTAGAATACAAATCAACCTTTAGGGAGATCGATGATGAAAGATCTCCAGCGACAGTGGTGGTTGTCCTATAGGAGGTACCAAGTAAGTTTAGACATGATAAATATAGTGAGAGAGTGGGGAGAATAAGATATAGAGATGTTTTAATTAAAACAAAACATTCTCTTTATATAGGAAGTGAAGAGGGATTTATGGGTCTAATGTCATTGCATCATATAACAATAAAGTCATACATCTTATATAGAGTCTCATACCATTCGATTGTTCCAACATGACAATTGACAATAATCAATCTTTTGTTCGGCTGTTTTGTTAAACATAAATGTAGTAGGTCCTTCTTATTTATACTCACTCGACTATCCTTGTGTAGCATGAACTCGATCATATTAGTCAAAATACTTTATGTTGAACACTTACAAACTAATGGAAATCTTCTTTTGCAAATTGAAAATCTTCTCTCAAATCAGTTCATTCTTAAACAATGAAAATAGGATAAACACTAAAGTTAGAGAGAATTGTATTAACCTTTTGTTAAGTCTCTTTAAATGACATCCACTTCCCTGTAGTTTTCAAAATAAACTTACTAAAAACAATTGCGCATATCATTTTGTTTTTGTCATACTTACTTTTCTAGTCATTCACCAAAAAGACACTAGAATACACACCAATTGTGCCACTAGGAACATTACCATGCCTTTCAAATTGCATATATAAGATGTATGTGATCGTACCTTCACAAATTAAAGTGAATGATAAGTGGATGTGCAATTGCGCTTGTGTGGTGAAAAATGTTCAATGTGATTTTTATAGCAAGTCTAAGAGAGGTAGTGTATTTTGAAAACCAGAAGGAATTTAGGTATGTGACCTTGAAAAATGTCAATGCATTTTTCCATAAAGTTAAAGGTATAAATAATGACTAAAAAGACATCACCAATTGATTTAGATTATAGTAACGATAATAATTTGAACAGTATCTCTTTCGATCCTTTTTAATGTTGTTTTATGATTTTTTTTTTTTTATCCAAATTATTCAACTAAGTGATACAATTCAACCAATGACTCAATGATTTGACAATAAATCAATGATCCACTACATATATTTTTGGCCGACTTTAAATGAGATTCAATCCGACTCATGAATCATCGGGTTTGCTCCGGTTAACATCTTGAAAATATCCAATCAATCTAGTGACCCTAATCTTCAATCTGTTGTGTTTGTTTGTGCAATGCACCAAGCACAGACACACATTTTACTTGAAGCCACTATTTTAAACTTCATAAAAATCACGGCAATTGAGCATTGGAACGTGATATTTGTGCTCCCACCACCAAACCAAACAACCATTTAAAATATCACGTCCCAATGCTTCACTACCGTGATTTTTATGAAAGCTTAGAATAGTGGCTTCAAGCAAAACGTGTGTTTGTGCTGGTGCATGGCACAAACAAACACAGCAGATTGGCCAGTTATAGTTAAGCCGTAGTTCTACTAAATAAACTTGCTTGGTACCATAGAATGAAGAGAAGAAGAAAGTGACATTTGCAAATTGAAAAGCATCTTATTATATTTGAGAGAATGAATAGTATTGAATTGAAATGAGAATTGAGAAAAATGTGTTACAAGAAAAAAGTTGCATGGGAAGGTTGTAGCGTCTTGCTTGATATCAACGATGGTGATCGTCTTGTTTTCGCTCGTCTCTCTCCTGCTGCGTCAGTTTCTTTTCTTTTTCTTCTTCTTTATTTAATTTAATATAATATATTTATTTGTAATCAATTCATGAATTGCAGAAAATTGAAGATTGGAAATAAGAATTGCTCACTACACCCACTGATCGGTTGTCCATTCGGTACTGTTTTTCAACTCGACACTTCTTCCGATGGCGCTCCTTTTCTATCTCCATTTCAACCCAAAGGTATTAGCATTTACACATATACCGGATACAACACTGACACAAACGATGATTTGAAAAATTAGAATAGAATTAATTGTTTGTAATTTAAATTGTTGAAATATGCCTTCAATATGTAGCATCCTTTCTATATACCGTCTGTTTGAATTGGTTTATTTGAGTTTATCTGCTGACATAAGTTTTGTGAGACTGTTTCGAAGAATTTATGAAAACAACTTTTGACATTGTTCGTAAGCTATGTTCAACTTGTTTTCATAAGGTTCCCAAAATCCATTATGAAAACAATTTAACTTTATTTAATAGTTAGATAGAAATATGGTATATGATAAAGGGCATTATGGAGTCGTTTGATCCACGTAGCTGACCTCACTTAGTGGGATAAAGCTTGGTTGTTGTTGTATCCTGCTATAGGAATAGCTTATACCGTTAAGAGCCTCACATTGGATGAGATAAGGCCTGAACAAAAGTTTATAAGCGGGGACAGTCCTCACCCCAACCCAAAGTTCTAAGATATATCTAAGCACTTATCATTATAAGCGCTTGGACTATAAGCTGCAAATAAGTTGTTTATCCAAATAGAGTCATAGTTATTTATTCGTTCGTTTTTTTGTTCAAATACTATTTCTATTAAATTTAGTTATATTTTTTCAGATTATATGTTGTCTTTATGCTTCAATAACACTACATTCGTTTTTTGCTAATATACAACTATTTTGCGGCATGTGTTTTGTTTTCCATTTGCCATTGTTGGGATTTAACAGCATTTTTTGTGGTCAAAACTTGTTACAAATTGGTAATTTTCACGATAAGACGATAAACCGTTAGCAACTAGTTCAATATAATCACAGTAGTTTACTTTTTTAATAGCTTTGTTATACATCCATTTGAGCAATATGAGGGAGGGAGGTTATCTGTGATTGATTTCGGCTTCTTTGTGGTTTATCTTTGTACTTCACCTGCACTCTTCGTTTTTACTCTCACTCTAACCTGCATGGTACATCTCGATCCACCATTTAGGTCATGTTAATAACACTGAAGAAATAAAAGATGGTCAATTCCAAGCCGAGTCACAAGACGGTCAACTCACTGGTGAGTTAGGGACAACCGGTCGTTGATCGACAATAATACTGCCCAAAGTCTCACTGGTGAAGATATAGAAGACATGCGAAGGTGAGGACATCTTGTTTTGTTTGGATTTTCAATGTTAATGTTGTCTCTTGAGACTCGGTGAAAAAGAATGATAAAGTTTCAAGCGCGTATTTGTGTACTTTGGTTCTATAACTTTGATATAGATGGGCTAGATAAATAAATACATCTTTAGTATTATTGTTCTCAATATGAATTCTGCAATCCACATCTTGCTTTTCTGTAACAAACTGTCTAGTTATAATTTCTTTCTATGTTTGGGATTCATTGTGAAAAATTATGCTATTCTATATATGTAGGCAGGGTGCTAAGGGTGATGAAATAATTGAAGCTCTCATTGCCAATAGCGCAACATTTGATACGAAAACGTCATTCTCACAGGTAATTTGGTTACTGATAAATGTTGTTTGTGTCATTTTAATCCTCTTCTGTGTATACAAATCAGTTCCAGGACTTGCTAACAAGTCCACCCTTCCGGCATTTGGTGATAGTGAGCGAGTGTAAAACATTACTTTTAAGAGCATTAGATGTGTGCATTTAATGTTTTACTTTAACTTCTTTACAAGGGCTCACTGACGATACCAAATAATCGAAGGGTGACTACTTCACCCTCGGGGATCAAAATAATAGAAGTAGCATCTTTTATGGACCAAATTGTTTACTCTCTTTATCTAGCGAATGAACTGAAGCTCACTATATCTGTGCAGGAGAAATATAGACTTAAGAAACAGAAGAAATATGCACCAAAAGTACTTATGAGACGTCCTGTTGCTCGAAGGTAACCTTTATTTTTCTGTTATTATTGTTGTTATCAATTATTATTATTAAATATTGCGAAAGCTTCACATTTCTTTTCTCTGTGATATGTGCCTTGAAAATCAAATATGTACATGATATGGCTTAAGAAAACATAAATATTTTATTTTTCTTTGGAGCATCTGGGTTTTGCTCTGATAATGGTAATTGATATTTAGTGCGTGCTGTCATGCCTTTTGGTACTATTCTACAAAAAGAATTGCAAGCAAAAAGTCGTCTCTAACAACCTCTAAACAAATTTGAGGGCCTTTTGGTTTGATTTTTTTTCTTCTGTTTTCATTAATAACTACACAAACGTTGTTCCCCTTTTTGTGTTAAAATATCTTCAAATATGTTTGTATACATTTTTATATATTTTGTGTATCCACTCAATGACTTATGGTTGTCGCTTTTTGTTTTTTGCAGTATATGTGAGACCTATTTCAACAAGTATCCATTGAAAATTGGGTAAGATGTTTTACCATATACATTTACTTCTGTTTTATTTGAGCTATTATTTTGGAGCATGATGTAAAACATGAATAGATGGCATTGTAACATCTTTAATGTTCGTATGTGGTTTAGGTCAGAGAAGAGAAAAAATAATAAGAATAGAAAAGAGCAAATTTCTACCTTGAATGTATAAGAATTTTGAATTGATACACATGCTTTAAAAACTGGAAACTGCTATTTTGTGCTTTTTTGTAAACCACAAACTTTATCAAAAACAACTTATTCTTGATTTTTGTTTTTTGGGGACTTCTGAATTCATTATTAATAGTCTAAAAAATGTGAAGGGGTGTGTGTATGTGTGGATATTATATTATTGAATTGGAGTATCATTCTCTATGTATATATCCTTGAATTGGTTTCTAACTAACTATAACTAATTCAGATTCTTGCGTGTGGACACATTGTCCCTTCTACTTTCAATGGCTAACGTTTCTTCAAATTCTGACATTCTCGTTGTTGATATGGTTGGGGGCCTTCTTACTGGTGCTGTGGCAGAGCGTTTAGGAGGTGTGATATAAATTTAAACTTAGTTGGTCATTTAGATTTTGCTACTTTTTTAATATGGTGTGTGATGAACTAGAATCATCACAAGAATGAGACGTAAAAAGTTGTCGTTATACTGTTGATATATAGATATATTCACTTTCCATTCTTAACAATCTTTCCATTCTTAACTTAGTTGGTCATTTAGATTTTGCTACTTTTTTAATATAGTGATTGATAGTGTTGGTTTTCATAGTTCAGCAGCTAGAACATGCATTAAGTTTTACAATCTAAAGTTGGTGTTTTACAGGCACTGGCTTTGTATGCAATTCATATCTTGGACAGGCACCATCCATGGATATTGTGAGGATATTTAATTTAAGCGACGAAATCTGCAAGAGGTGAGCTGATATGTTTTATTGCAGTTTACCAATTATTTTTTTGGGTTAAAATCATATCGGCCATTTTTTTCAGTCTTTATGTTGCAGTAAGTTTCTACCGATGCACTGAAAGAGAAATGATTATCCTTTTTAAAGCTTTTATTTTTCAGAAATAGTTTGGAACACTTTGTATTGGCATGGATATCTTTTACATTATCAACGTGATTAGTTTTTTCTTCCAAATGAATAGCTCTAGATGCATTCTTTTTATTATAGTTTTATAATATATATATAGCTCAGGAATCAAAGAGAAATGTTTATAGGTTTCTTATGGGATAGCCATACGTTGAATTAGTAGGTATTTGGAATATTGATCAAAGCTATACGCATGTTCACCAATCACCATACAAAATTGAAGCATCCTCTGATGTGATCAATCATTTAGTTAATTTTTTGTTACTGTCTAAGAATCAAAGAAAACTACCAGTACTTTATACAACTTGTCTGAATGTGCATGAACTGAAGTTTTGTTTCTTTTGTCTGGTATCATTAACATCTTTTTTATTTATTGCAGAATTGTAAGGTCTTCCATTTCTGAATTGTTGTCACAAAAGGAATCATCTCAACAAAATTCAAAACATGATGACGGCGGTGTGGAAAGCCAATTAAATGTAAATTGCACTTCCTTCATCTTCTAATCAGTTTCAGTTCTATCTCACTGTTTGAACAATTTATCATATGTCGTGATGTTGCAGAATCAAATGTGTGCATCAGTCAGCATGGAGGAAATCTCTCATTCGTCAGAAAATGGAATTTCTGATCTTGGTGCTGACAATGCTGAAAATACTGAGAATTCCACATTTCCTGCTCTAAGAGCCTGCAAAGCTATAAAGGCTGGAGAAAAGGCATCTCAAGAAATCATTGACTCGTGGAAGGAAAATGGATTTTCTAGGTAATTAAACTTCATAGTTACATATTTGACTCGCTTCACTATTCTAAAAATCATAAAATTGAGTTTTTCTTTTATAATTTGGACAGCCTAATTATTGCTGCACCAGACTTGGATACTTGGACATTGGTTAAAGACCTCTTACCACTTTGATCAAACTCTGCCCCATTTGCTATTTATCACCAATATCTTCAGGTAATTTTTGATTCAATTTTCAAGCTTAATGAATAGTGATTTATCATAAAGGTATCCATACATGATAATATTTTCAATTTGTTTTCTTTTGTTTCTTTTAAGGATCAAAAGTTTATTGTTCTGCTAACTTTGGTTATAACTTTAGGAACATACAAAAGATAGATTATGAATAGTGCCAAATTTTTAAGGGATCAAACATATAAAAGATAGATTATGTATAGTAGCAAATTTGTAAGAGATCAAACATTTTGCAACTTAGACTTTAATCAAATCCATATGTATACTTAGAGAGGCATCACGCAATGCTGCACATATTATCAATTTAACTATCTTGTACTCCTGGAGAGTGTAGATCATGTGTAGGTTTGGGTGAAGTTGAAAATTTTCAAAGCTTCCTTTGGCACTGAATTCCAAATAGATTATGCTTCTGTTCACTCAGTTGTTAACGGAATCTTCTTGTTTGTTTGCTTTATAAATGGTAGCCTCTAGCAACATGCATGCACAATCTACAGCTTGAGAAAATGGCCATTGGATTGCAAATAACAGAGCCTTGGCTACGTGAATACCAGGTATTTAGCTATTTTTGTCAATATTATGAAATTATAAGTATTTTGAACTCCTTTATTTACAAAAGTACATAAAGGGAAATAAGAATCTAATTGTTATCTTATGTTACAAACTAATCATCAGTCAATTTCAATTACCAATTCTGTGCAAATCTCTGATAACAATTTAATCATATATTTCTTATTCAGGTACTTCCATCAAGAACTCACCCGTGCATGCAAATGAGTGCATTCGGGGGTTACATTCTCAGTGGGACAAAGATCTGCAGCAGCTGATTCCAACTCAACCATCTACCTTGATTACACATTTTGTGGTCAGCCAAATGGCTAAAAGTATGGCCAGTGTACACTAGATTTTTATTTTACTGTTTTTCCTGCCCATTAGCTATTTAACTACCTTGCCTGTTTCAACCTCCTGATACAAGGATCGAAACCGGCTTTGAGGAAAGCCTTTTAACTACCTCTTTTTTGTTTGTTTGCGGGCTGTAATATGATTTTTGTACTGGTGGGTTTTAGGGTGAGGGATCAATTAAATCCCTCACCAGTGGATCAGAACATAAATGTTGTTAGATTGAATCAAAAATAACAGAGAATATTCACACATTGTCACACTCACACACAATCTTTCCATAACACTAATTGAGCCCAGAAACGGTTTCTCTTTTTGTTGAAATCATCATCTTCAACATCCATTCCAACTTCGGAGCAACGCTGAAAAAGAGAATCTGCAGAAAAAATTGAGTATTGCTTTCAAAAGCTTATTGGTTTTGCTAAGAACATAGTTTATGTGTTCAATTAGTGATGGTAACTTTTTTCTTTTTTTTTCGTACAGAGTGATGGTAACCTTTTAATACACATAAATTAAGAAATATGAGTTCTTTGAATTTCCATTCAATAAAATGAGTTCTTTGAATTCTACACTGAATAAAACACATTGCATAAAAAAAATTAACCAATTTAAGAGGATTAACCGTTGATGACATTATCATATATACTAGCTGGATATACTTGAAGGTGATTGTATCCTTTTTTATCCCATCGTACTGGATGAAATTGCCATATATACTTACTACATTGTGTTTCAATGGAAGGGATGTGAAAGGTGAGGAAGTTCAGTCTTAAAAATATAGAAGGAAATAATGGAAAACGGTGTGTATACAAAAAGGATGAATTAAAAAGGTTAATGCATTAATCATAAACTCTAACTCTTTTTTTTTCTTGAGGTATAAACTGTAACGTTTGTGTAGGCGTTGTGAAATAATTGTCAATATTTCTAGATTTAGTTAATGTAATTAAAAATTGAACTGAATCTTACAATCTTAAAAAAACAAAAAAATGACCAGCATATTGTTTAACAGTGTTTGGTGATAATCTTAATCACCCCTACTTTTTTTTGAGCTCCACAATTATTAGCAATATTCTCTTTATAAAAAATAAAATAAAAATATCAACATTCACAAGCACATTTTCTTTGCAGCTGCGTTTAGCATTAACTTTCTTAATGTTAATACGTCCAAAATAGTATCATTAATGCAGGAGATGTAATGGAGTTTGCAACCAATCATGAACATTGGCAAATGAGATAGAATTTGAAATTTTCGTTTTATATACAACAATACAAAATAATACATAGTTGCACAAAGCCTAGAGCCACATTGGTACATTATACAAGACAAAACATACTATGAGCTTGTAAATTAAAAACATGAAGGACAAAAAAAAAGTAGAGCTAACAAACGCTGACACAAATTTATAGTACCGACATAACAATGACACGTGCGATTACATTTGCTTAATTACTTTTTGAAATTATCACTCGTGTCAACGTGCCAATGACGTGTCCGGTGTCCATATTGATATCGGTGCTTCATTGGACACCATTGAAAATTCTATACACAAAATTCACAATGAAACCATTCCCATAACCTCTCTAAAAATGAAGGAGGATAACATGACACCAAAAGGGGTTACTTTTTCCATGCAAAATATAAGGCACCCCAAGTTGCATCACAGCCTCTTTTGATTAGTCACCAAAGAAACGATACAGCTTTGTATGCAACCAAATTCATCCATGACCTTCGTATTAAAGCCAAGGGTGGAAAACTACCCCACCAAACTGCGGCACAACAGTTTTAATTTGATGTTTATTTTGCAGCATACCAGTTTTGTGCACACTTGGCATCCACAGTGAGGCCAACTTTGAGAATATTTTGGCCATTAAAGGGTTTTGACATGCAGTCAATAACTATATCCTTTGCAACCTCAGCCGACTCTGTTGGTCCTTCCAATATGACTTCATCATGAACCTACAATGTCATGTGCAAAAATCTTAGCTAAAACATGCAAAAATCTTTAGCCAAAACACTTATACATGAAAAGGCATTCATATGAATATAGAGGTAAAAGCCATGATAAGAGAGCTTTGATATGCTCATTATATTCATACATCAATTGAGATCGGAAAATGTGATTGAAAAGAAAGAAAAAGAAGTCAAAGCAAAAACCAATATATAATAAACTCTGGAGTACTATGAAGAATGGAAAATAACAAGGACGAAACTATTTGATATATATCAACCACACTCTCTTTCATGTATTTCATATCCCTCTTCCACATTAGCCCAAAATTCCAAGCATGGAAATCGAAATTCAAGTGGATGAAAATATTAAAGCTGAATGGAACTTGACAAAGAGTGAGGATAGAGATTATAAACAAGACAAATCTTTGCAGAAATATTAACCTGAAGAAGTAATTTCCATCCAAGCTCCTTCAACTGTTTATTTTTTGATATTTCTAACATGGCAAGCATGGCAACATCAGCTGCACTTCCCTGTTGCATTATAATGGAAAATAAAATGATTTCTAAATGCTATGAAGTTCTATGGGAATAATGTCGTGTTAATGTATTTGAAAGAATAGAGGACCTGCACTGGGGTATTAATAGCAGCACGTTCAATGTGACCTTTGTAGTAGTTACGACGACCTAGGAATATCTCGGGGAACCGCCGGGCTCGTCCTAGCAATGTATATACACACCCAAATTCAAAAGCTTCTTTTTTACGTTTCTGTTGCCATTTCAAAACTTCTTTTCTATCATTGTACCAGAGGTCAACTGTGTTCTTAGCTTCTTTCACAGAAACCTGACAGAAAATATTTGTACAATCAAATCAAAATTCAGAGACTTGTAACCTATGTAAGCACCTCGTGATATATGATAGAATTCATGGTACCTTCCAATCCTTAGAAAGACCTTGTGGAGTCTTTCCATATGCAATTGAGAAGTTAAGCATTTTGGCTTTTCTTCTTTCAGAAGCAAAGGCATCCTGAAAAAGGAAAAAGATAAAAATTGATATGAAATAAAATACCGTGCTTGTTTTCTCATAAGTTTCTACTACTAAAACACTCAGAAGAAGACCTATCTCAGGTTTCAAGGGTATTACATAATGCTAAGCTGCTAAAAAAAGCTCTCTATTTCGAAAAACCCAAGTCTCACATTGGCTAGAGAAATGGCCTAAACACAGCTTATAAAACCTAGACAGTAATCACCATAGAAGCCAATTTGATGCAGTTGAGTTAGATATAACATATTTTCTGATAAAGAACTTCAACAGCTCTATAAAATATTTCCGCTTCTTATAGTTCCCCCTCAAAGGTTTATATTTCAGATTTTTAGGCCAATTTTATGCGGTTGAGTTAGATACAACATATTTTCTGATAAAGAACTTCAACTGCTCTATAAAATATATCCACTTCTTATAATTCCTCTTCAAAGGTTTATATTTTAGATTTTTAGGCCAATTTTATGCGGTTGAGTTAGATACAATACAACATATTTCCTGATAAAGATCTTCAACTGCTGCTCTACAAAACATATTCGCTTCTTATAATTACTCCTCAAAGGTTTAAATTTAGGTCACCTTTTACATCAGTACGTCATTGGTTCCCTTTCAATAAAATATATTACTTAGAAAAAATTAACAAAAATAATATAGCCCTATTAATTGAATACATCCCGAGTTAGTGTGGTTTGACTAGAGGAGAGAAAAAATAAATCAAAATGCATCAAAATACGGTGTCAGAAGTTGGTTTGTGCTAAAATAACTTTTCTGCAATTTAATATTGTCACTGTATTTACAATAAAGAGAACTATGTTCGAGGTGTACCAAAAGGAGTTCTAATTGTGCACAGAAAGCAATGTAATTACCATCTTAAGATATGTCAATGAGAAGTAAATTTACCTTGAGGAGAGGAACAGGTGGTTTGTCTTCACCAGGTTGAGGATGCCATTCAAGTAGAACTTCCTTTTTTTCAACTGCTTCACGAATATATGGGTACATATTCATTGCAGTTCTGGAGTGGAAATCTCCACCAGCTTCAAAGGCTTCCAACATGCTCTTACAATCAGTAAGATGTGCAAGTATCCTAAGCTCCAACTGTTACAATACATAATAACTCCATCAACCATGAATGAAATACAAAGAAACTAGCTCAATTAGACAGATAAGTAAACTAAAAAACCTGCCCATAATCAGCAACTATAAGAGAATTTCCAGGAGCAGCTACGAATGCTTGACGGATTTTGTATCGGTCCTTTTCCAAAGCTGGTTGATTCTAATATATGAATCATACAGGTTAGATTAAATCTGCAACTTTTTGAAATACAATGATTAATGTGGTCCAAGTATACATCTGATGAGAAAATGTAATGCATGCTTCTGTTTGAAAGTTCAAAGCAAAAATTTCTGAAAATCCCCCCCCCCCTCCAAATCCAAAATGTACGTTATAATGTCACAAAAACAGAGTTAAGTAAAAGATTTTTTAATGCAGTAACCAAACCAGCAGCCAAGCCTTATCCCACTAAGTGGGGTCGCTACATGGATCAAATTACATCATAATTGTCTATCATAAACCATATTGGGATCCAACTCATTAATCTCTAAATATTTCCTAATAGTTTTTCTAGGTCTTCCTCTACCTTTTTGATCTAACTCTCCTCCATCTGATCTACTCTTCTTACTACAACATCTACAGGTCTTCTCTCTGCATGCTCAAACCACCTAAGCCTATTTTCTACCATCTTTTCTACTATAGGTGCTGCCCCAACTCTCTCTCTCTAATGATTTCACTTCTAATCATATCCTGTCTAGTCTTACCACTCATCCAGCACAACATCATCATCTCAAGATACGATGATTTACATCTGCTTTTATTTCTCTGTTATTTTGTACTATGGACCCAAGATATTTAAACCATGTAACTTGGGGTATGATATGATCTCCAACTTTCACCTCCCAGGTAGGACTACTTTGCCTTTTGCTGAAGTTACATTCCATATACTCTGTCTTGCTTCTACTAAGGCGGACGCCATACGCTTCTAAGGCTTGTCTCCAAGTCTCTAACCTCCCATTCAATTCCTCCCTCAACTCTCCAAGCAGGACTGCATCATCTGCAACAAGCATACATCTTGGTGCTAACTCTTGGATGTGTTCCGTCACATCCAAAACTAAAGTAAAAATGTAAGGACTTAGGGTTGATCCTGTGTCCTCATACTAGTCGAAGCTCCCTCATACATATCCTTGATAGCTCTAACATAAACAATCTATCATTTTAATTTAGCATTGTCATGAACCAACTCTTCTAAAAGGTTAAGCTATTACGTGAGGTCATAGGAATAACTTCGTATCAACCTCACCCCCTCATATAACAAAAACGTATACACAGACAAACAGAAGGACAGAAACATGTATGGCATTTAAAAAAAATTAAGTAACTCAACAACTAATATGGAATTTGAAAGAAATGGGAGTTGGAAGAACCTGCAGATTTGGTCGTCTTGCTGACAAGCGTCCAGTCTCTGTGTTGATATTTATGGAACAATGAACACGCTGATCCTTCCCGGATATATTATGTCCCTGTCATTGAATTGAAACGTATTAAGCTACCACAAAGCAGACATAAAAAACCCTCATTATAAACTAACCTTGACAATGTTTTAAATGCTTTGACAAAAAACACTATAAATGCCAGTTGCACTGTATAAGCAAAGTTTATAGGAGCGACATGAAAATCCATGAACACAACCGGACCAGTGAAAAAGTCCAGAATAAACTTATTGGATAGAAAAAAGAATAATTACCTGCAGGGGAAGGATAAAATTAGAGATCAAAGAGTCAATTGAGCAGATTTCACATAAAGCAGCAATTGCATGACAAGCTTCTCTCCCTTCTTCCTCTGTTGGAAAAGCAAAATAGGCTGTTCCATAAGCAGAATTATCTATTTCTAAAGGCTCATCTTCCCTTTGAGAAGGATTACCATCTTCATCCTCAAGTTCAAAGTCATATTCAGCAGAAACTTTGCCAGCCAGCGCCTTTAAAGCGGGACCACTACATGAGGGCCAGCCACTAGGTGTGTAAATGTCAACATTCAGGTTACATCCAATGCTATTCAACTTAATATCACGTAATTTTGAGGGAATCTTTTTTCCTTTTTCAATCACTTTATCAACATTCGGAACTTTGAAAATCCGCTCCGTTGGAATTGCCTCATTGTGGTTTTTTCTGTATAACAGGGCAGGAAAAATGAAAGCATTACTTCGATGATTTACGTGAACCACTTCATTATAAACAACTAAGAACAATTACATAAATAGAATTGTAACTTTTCTATCAAATTATCAATTAATTAAGATTGAAGCAAAAGCTCCACAAAAGATTTAAATAATGTGCACCTGTTCACAGTGCCACCAAAAAGCAGTACACGCAACTGTGTATCGCTTCCAACATTCATATACTTGGCATCAGGACAATACCTAGATGCCCATTTTCGGAATCTATAAAGAGCTGCCTGTTGCTCTGCCTTGGCCACCTTTTCTATTTCTTGAAGATATAACCGATCAACTAGCATACCCTCACATTCCATTTTAACAAGAAGTTCACCAAATGGCTGCAAATATATCTCGTAAAAATCAAACATGTTTTCGCGTAAAAGTTCTCCATCAAGTTTCCAAGGTAAATCTGACAGATGACTTTTTAAGCTCTCATAAAGCTTCAGAGTGCTTCTGGCATCTAAAGCAGAGTAACATATCCAAGGCATACGCTCTTCTCTTTGCAGTACTTCAACAGGCTCAATGGTAACGATTTTACCCATAGACCCATCTTTCTTCTCCTTTCTCTGACCAAATATGGTTGTCATCGACACCTTACCAATCAAATCCGTTTCATGGTTCAGATTACCCCTAGACATGACTTCTTTGTCACCACTAAGTGCTTCAAGAGAATAACCACCAACCAAACGTCTTGATGAATCCCATAGCCGTGCCATGTGCATTGTATCAGCATGAAATCCAGAAACCTTAAATCCATAATTTTGTATAACATGACAATCAAAGCTATAGTTATGCCACACCTACAAAGTGCACCAGTAACTTTATTACTTCAAATATCATTTTCAAATCTACGTCACATAAACCCAGTAATAAAATGCCGCTATCAATTTATGAAGCTAGAATTATACAACTGGATAATCTTTTTAGTTAAGAACTATTAGTCCTTTTTTAAGATATCGAGAAAAACACCAAGGCTCTTTTTCTTTAGTTTCCCCCCCTCAAATCCAAATATTTGAAAATTTAAACATTTTTATGTAAAAAAATAAAATAAAAATTTAGAATTTAGAAAAGTACAAACATGCAGGCCATTATTTTGTCATCAATTGTGGAATGACATGACTGACAAGTACTTCACTAAAAGTGTCCTCCTGTATATTATAAAGTTGGAAACGGCAAACACTTATTTAACTAAGTTGAGAGTCGTATCTCAATTAGTAACAAAACATAATCAATATGAATGTCTGCGCAACTTTCCCTCGAACTTTGTACAACCACAATTTTGAGTAGCCAAACACTTTTCTGTCATGTTATTACTTGAATCTTAAATTATTTTGAGGTATGCATGTGATATATTGGCTTATGCTTTTGAGTACGTCACTTGATTTTGCATAAAAATGTTATATTTTTATTGATCATGTATCTAGCTATTAATAACAGGATTTGATTAACGATTCAAAAACTGGTTTTCTGATTCACGATTTGAATCTCAATTTGATATGCTTGCAAGGCATAAACCACACCCCAACTACTACCCATATGGTTAAAAGTTCAAACACTACATTACATAAGAGAGAATATATAGGTTCCTGTAATAAAGTTGGGCAGAGACTGTAAGTGATACCGTGAAAAGGTGGGGCTTTTCCTGTTTATATTACTAGGCAATGAAATAAGAATGTTAATTGGCCCTTAACAATCACATATATCAAATATTGCTTCTTTAATATGATGCAAATGTTATGTTCTGCGCATAAAACGCTTAACAATTTGCTACCAGGTAAATATATTAATTTAAACACTAAGACTACTAACTTGAATATGACAATTTGCAATAAACTACAAATATGACGCAACAACATGAGTCAAACTACTAACTTTACCATAAAAAACAAAAGCAATTCTTCTAAACTCGCTTTTAAAACAGCGTACCCAAATGCAAAAAAGAAAAAAAATTAACATCAAAATTGTTTAAATCATTCTACCAAAATATAATCAAACAAACTCATAAGAGGTTCTGAACATAAAGATGAGTAATAAGACTAAAACCATAAAAGGAAGAATGAAAAGAAAGAGAAGCTACCTTTTTTATGGATGGATCTTGAAAGAAATCGGCAAACTTATTCAATATCTCTTTGCCTCCACCGTCAAGAACATCTACCCAGATACATGATTTCCCACCTCCAAAATCAGCTTCTGGACCCGAATAAATACTGAAGCATATTATCTCCCCATGATCTATAGGCGTTTCTTGTTTGACATCTATCTTGGATACCTTTCAAGTCAATCAAAATCGGCACATATCACATGCTCAACATTGTGAAATACAAGTAGCCAAGAGATTCATAGTGACACAACTTAATTTGAAAAAAGACTAAAGAAAATAATATATATTCAATTTGTATTAGTTAAAAAGGACTAAAGGATACATCCATTAACCTCATGTCCAAAGTATATGCATATTGGAAAAAGAATCTAGTCATGTACAGTGTTGCAATTAGGGCACAATCATAATAAAAGTTAACACAGTCGATAATAATACCTCAGTATCGCATGCATGAATAAGATGCCTATAATTTACTGTAAGCATCTTAGCTACTTGCTCCGCATGAGAAAGATTATTAACAACCAGTATGTCTTCATAGATACTACAGAGCCTTTCCCGAAGTTTTGACTGTTCATCACTGCGTGTCATTGTAACAGTAGTTTTTGCATTAGTTGTGTCTTTTACAGCTGCAGCCAAACTGTGATTGCCATCAACATTGTCAACTTTCTCTTCACTGGTCTTTAATGAAGACACATTTGACTCGGTGCCATCAAAGCCGTCAATTTTCTCTTCACCGGTCTTTAATGAAGATACATTCGACTCGGTACCAACTCTTTCAGTGTCTATCAATAACATTGAGTTGTTTAACATAGAATGTTGAACAGAAGATGAGGCAGGTTCACATAGATCATGCAGCATAAGATTGCGCCCTTCGTTTTGTGTAATAGCTGGTTTCTGAGCAATAGAAGAAGCAATTGTATTTGTATTGGATGGATACAAACTACTTTTGTCCAGATCATGCATTTCCATTTTTATCCGAGTCAATCTATGCCCAGCCTCAGCCCATCCGATTCTATCACCAGATAACTTTCTACGAGGTGTTTTGGATAATCTGTAACTGCAAGAACCAAAATGTGTCATCATCCTAACTTGTTTGTCGTAGGAACTCAAAGAGCTCAGCTCTTCTTCTCGTCTTGTTTGATTTGTTACCTTCAACGTGCTAAATGATGCAGTTGAAAATTTCATAACTGAAATATGTACTGGAGAATTACGATGATACTCCATGTCAATGCATTTTTTCAACCCAAAAGATACTCGCTTTGGACAGTATGAACCTTCTCTAAATTGAAGAGAGTTACTAGACAAATTGCGATGTCTGAGGATATTACTAGCAATCTGGATTGATTTGGATTTTCTTCTGCTGCGCATATCATGCAAAAATAAATAAATAAAAAGCTACCAAACAATAGATCGAAATAGAATATTTTAATTTTCACTTTAGCCCGCTGAAGACGACGCAGTATAATAACGAACAACTCAGGCAAACAAGGCTATGCAACCATGCGTGAAACACCAGCTAAAGAAAAAACCCCGTCTATACATATTTTCACTTCTAAAATGTCATGAATAATAATAAATTAAAACATTTCCACTATCAAATATATCATTAGTGACACTGTAGTCAACAATCGACATTTGCATATGATTACTCTCAGGCTCAGAATAATTTGATGTTCCTAGCTGGGTATTTTATAATTTTTTCTTTGGGCTTCTTAGCAACTATGAAACCAATTAAAATAGAAATACTTCATTAGTATATGTGAAGTTCTTTTTAATTACTCCAGTCTCAACCTTTTAAAACTAACGAGAAACAAGGACTTGTACACAGTAAAAAGTCAACACCCAATGCAAATCAATTTTAGCATGCTCACTATTCCATGAGTAGTACAAAATATTGATTTCCAATATAAATAACAATTTACAGAAGAAAGGGAATAAGAAGACTATAGAAGAACTTCAGTAAAGTCATTTACACCTTATGAGTTGCTTCCTAGCAACTAGATATTCAATGTTAAATTGTTAATATTTTTAAACAATGGTTAAAAGTTAAGCAACTAACAAATTTGAAATCAAACTTAAACATAGACAGCTACTAGCAATCTTTAAGCCATGTAAAATTCCTGCGATTGCACCCCTTTTGGAGTGTGCAGGGTAACCATTTCTATAAACCCTTGAGTTTTTATTTTTGTTTTCACTCAAATTTGTATACCCTTTTAAAATGAAAAATATTGTTCAAGCCTTCACAACAGCAGAACAATCCATAAACTGAACATTTACGATTATATAGTTAGAAAAACAACCATATGAGAAAACCCCTAATAATACAATGAATAAAAGCTTTAAGAATATTATAACATAGATTAAATTTGAAGAATTCATATAAACCCCCAAAACCCTCCTTCAATACAATTTTTTAGTTCCCCCAAATGAGGAGAGTTTTGTATTATGAAGAAAAATTAACCCCCCCCCCCCCCCTCCCCCTTTCCTCTACTTCTTACACTTGCTCATTCCTTTTTTCCAAAACCCTCCCCTCCCTTCCCCTCCAAACTCACAAACAAAGCCTAAAGGTTTTTATCAGAACACACTACAAACATACCCAAACAAACCTCCAGCAAAATTATTCTTCACCTTTACTATCAAATCGAACTCCCTCTACACCTTTCTTCAATACCTATGTAGCACCGACAGTTCAGATTGAAGGTGTGTCCTACATCGACATGACACTTGTAATTACAAACAATCACTTTTATTTTCTAAAATTATTACCAATGTCTACATGTCAGTGTCAGTGTTGTGTTTGCATTTGTGGTTTAGAGCTGAATACCTCCTTCACATCCTCTTCCTACTTTGGAAACAGCAGTACAAAGCACAAATTTTACCCAAAAAAAAGACAGAAAGAAGAAACAAAACCAAATTTCATCTCTAGGAATGCATTGTTGAGCACTCCGGTCTCAAATATAAGCAAAAGAAAGTCAACGAAGCTACATCTACTTTGCTTGACTCTTTTTTGCTTATATTCGAGACCCAGGATCAAAAGTTCAACCAAGCTATAGAGAACAATATATTTCATTCGAAAAAATTATTACTACAACTACAACAATCTATGAAGCACAAACACTAACACTGGTAGCGACGCTGTCACGTCAACACGGTTAATAATTGGAGAAAATGACATAACTGAACATGATCACATCACATGTGTTGAATCGTTGTCGGACACCACACACACATGTTGATGTACATAGGCATGCCTTTGATTAGAAGTGTATGTGCTTTAGCAACAAACAAAACAACAGACATAGTGTGCACACATTACAAACAAATAATCCAAAAACAAGTAAAAATTTCACCCAACTCAAAACACAAAACATAAAATTCCTTAACTTATGAAGCAATATTAACACATGGGCCAAACTGAAAACAAGACCGAATGAATTAATTGAATGTATCAGGGACACACGTCAGACTCCAGACACACCTTCCATCAAAAGTATTGGTGCTACATAACAAACAAATAACCAAGAAACAAGTAAAAATTCCACCAAACTCAAAACACGACACATAAACCCTCAACTTATGAAGCAATATTAAAACATGGGCCAAACTGAAAACAAGAGCAAATGTAAAAAAGACAAGAACTTTGAATTAAGAAAGAACAAACCTGTGTTGGGGTGATCCATAGTTAGCAAAAAAACCTAAAGAAGAGAGAGAAGAACGAAAGGGTCTCGAAGAAGAAGAAAAAGAGAAACAAGAGGGGCAATAGTAAGTTGACCTAAAAGCGGTACTCTGAGAAGTGACCCGCATGGTTGAAAACAAACCCAATAATCTCCCCAGCTTTGTAGTATGAGAAAGGTTCCGTTTTTGGTTGAAGTAGTGGCGAAAAGGGTGAATGGGAAAACGCGCTTATTTACATAAGCTGGTTTGGGAGTGAAGCATTGGTGCCATGAAAGTGATTATTTGGAGTTGAAGTTGAAGAGAGACAGAAAAACCATAAACCCTGTTTCGTTTGTGCAGCTTTGAATTGAATATTCTTGTGCTAAGTACAAAGGTGAGTGAGAGAGAGTGAAACTGCGGTAAAAGTGAGTGAACACGGAAAGGGCAAAGTATTTTTTATTTTTTTTAATGGAAAAAATATTTGACTTTTTCTAATAGATACACCCAAAATAACAAAATTACCCTTTCAAAAAATTTGATTTTCAAAAAGCTTCTTCCTTCTTTCTTGGTTACACCCTAAAGTTCCTCTTTCTTAAACTCAGTTTAAATATGTCATGTAAATTTAGTTTAAATAGGTTATGTAAACTAAGTGTACATACTTAAACTCAGTTTAAGTATGTCATGTAAACTGAGTTTAAGTGTACATATCAACCTTGTTTAATGATTCTATGTAATCTTATTTTAAGTATGTACATGTAAACTCTATGTAATCTTACATGAACCTACTGTTAGCCTGTATTTTTTACAAGCTATAATAAATGTGGTCAATGAAGTTTGACCTAGATTTCGAAGAGAATGAAGGAAGCTCGAGTCTCAAGTTCGACTGTCGAAGGGAAATCCAGAAGATGTGCTGATCGAGAGGATGGTTCGACAGAGCGAAGAAGATGTCGAAGGAAGATTGGCATCGAAAGGAGGAGCTAAGTGGTTTCTCGTCGAAGAGGCGTTATTTGAAATTCAAATGCGTTTATAGCAGTTTTTAGCAGTTACGTTTTGAACGTGTCTGTAGGCAGTTGCTTAGTATAAGTAGCATTTTCTTCTATGGAAAACGGGTCACAATTAGCATACACACAAAACTTACACACTCAAACTATCCGCGCTTCAAGAGCAACGAGTAAACAAGTTGCAAATGTATGAATATGTGTACCACTTTACTTTCATTTTAATGCAATTCTAGTTTGTCTTGTTAGTCACTTTTAGAATCCTTTTTTCCTTTTAATCTTTACTTTTAAGCCTTAGCATCGTTCCCTTGAAGATAATCTCGACAAGTCTTACCCTATGTTTGGATTTCGACGGCTATATTCATAGTTCGCTACAACAGTCACCATTTTTAAGAAAACAATCAAGCACAAAAGGTCTTGAGATTTGTTGGTTGATCTCGCTCGCCCTTGTCTTAAATCAGTTCAGTAGTTTACCAAAATCCAGGGTAAACAAATTGGCACGCCTGTTGGGACAGTTTGTGCTTTTGTTCCAATTCCGGTGATTTTTGTTGTGTATGTTCTTGAAGAGTAGAAAGAAACTTCCAGAAATGGTACGTTCTACTCGCAGTAATGATCCACCTTCAAGCCCAACAAGGGCATCTATGGAGAATACATCATTAAATGTAAATTCACAACAGTCCACAAACGACGTCGTCTCATGGCGCAAACGTTGATGAAATAGTGGGGGCAACAGTTCCCGCTCATATATCATCAACTGTTCTCGTTACAACTTCGATGGTTGCAGCGGTTACACAATCTAAGCTAATTTTGGTAATCCGTTAGTTCAAAATCCATGGTCCTTTGATCCGTCAAATCTTAGGAACCAACCATATGAAATGCATCCATCCTTTATGATGGGTCTTCATAATAATCCACCTAATGTTTCAGAGAATTTGAATACGGTTCACCCTCAGTTCTATTATCCTAGACCAAGTGTTCCCAGTTCAAATCCTCAACAAACATTGACCAATGCTTCCTTGGCCGCTTTAAGGCAACAAATGGAAGATTGTAACCATAAAATGGTCAATATGTTGACCCAACAAATTGGGACAGTGTTTAACCATTTAATTAGGGACACCCATAAAAGTTATTTGACACTTTCAGACCAAATGGGGCGAATTGCTGACTTCTTGAGCGCTCCTCTAAGGCGAAATGTGCAAATACCTCAAGTTCAAAATCTTAGGCTTGTTTAAGTACCTATAAATAGGCCTAACGATGGAAATCTTGTCAATTCGGTACCCCAACTTGTGGTCGAACCACCAGTGTCAGGGGTGCAGGAAAGAGTTCCAATCTTGGTTCGAAGGAACCAAGATCCTGATCAAATAGTTAGGTAAGCCCAACAAATTAATTTGGAGGGTCAAAATAATATTGCCAACGTAGTGGAAATCCCTTTGACTCAAAACGGTTTCAATTTGGGTTTGCATAGACCTAATATTGTGTCACCTTTATCTGAGTATGTGGCAATGGAGGAATTACCCATGGGATGGAAAATTCCTAAATTCACCAAATTTGGTTGAGAGACTAATGAATCAACTATCGAACATATTGCTCGTTACTTGACAGAGGCAGGGGACATAGCAAATAATGAGAACTTGAGGATGAAATATTTTCCAAGTTCATTGACAAAGAATGCCTTTACTTGGTATACAATATTGCTTCCAAGGTCTATTTTTACTTGGAGTCAATTAGAAAAGGCTTTCCATGAACAATTCTACATGGGGCAATCTAAGATTAGTCTCAAAGGCAAGTGTTCGACGTAAAACAACAAAATCTATCGATGATTACTTGAATAGGTTTAGACTTCTCAAAGCTAGGTGTTTTACCCAAGTGCCTGAACATGAATTAGTCGAGATGGCTGCTGGTGGTCTAGACTATTCTATTCGAAATAAATTAGATACGTAGTATCTAAGAGATATGGCTCAGCTAGCATATAGAGTCTGACAAGTCGAAAGAATTAAAACTGAAAAAGCAAGGGCTGGCAAGTATGGTGGTAAAAAAGAGAAAGTTGCTTATGTCGATACTAATGACAATAATCAAGATCTCAGCATTGATTGGAGTTCTGTTGAAGAAAGCGAAATTAATATCACTGAATTGCAACCAGGACCTCCATTCGTATGTAAAATGTTGAGACCTTCGAATGGAAAGAATCCTGAAGAACCAAAAAATGATCGATTCTTGTCCAAAACTTACACATTTGATGTTACCAAATGTGATGAGATTTTTGATCTTTTGGTCAATGAAGGCATAATGATAGTGCCTAACGGTTTGAAATTACCTCCTCTTGAGCAAAGGCAGAAAATAGGCTATTGTAAATTCCATGGTAATTTTGGACATAACACATCTCGTTGTGTGATTTTCAGGGATTCAGTGCAAAAAGCACTAGATGAAGGCATGCTGAAGTTTGGAGACAGACCAACGCAGCCAATGCAGGTTGATGTTGATCCTTTAAAGAAATCAGATTCCATGTACCTAGAAATAGCAAGTTTGAACATGGTGGAAATATTTGAGGTCAATCCTATAGTGGCTACTAACGGCCCAAAGGTTGATGTCGAAATGGTTACTGAAGGCCATAAATGTGCTGATACAGTAATTATTGAAGATCAGTACGAAGAAAAAATACAAGTGGTATTTCCTAAAGCTGAAGAAGATCTTATTGATTTTCTCAACAGATGCAAAATTTCTGGTTCCCTAGTTATGTTGTGTCCTAGATGTAGTGCTGTTTTCGACAAGAGAGCTGCAAAGAATGTTGAAGGATTTCAACCTCAATTGAAGCGGAAAGGAAAATGGGCTGACAAAAGGCCTAAATTCAGTTTCGATAAAGCAAACATTCCTATCAAGGACACATCCCCAATTGCAAACTAGAAGAACGAGCCAAAGAAAACCTTCTCTCCTCCCTCCAAATCCCCAAATAACCAATGTGTATTTTCTGGTGGTAAAAAGCCTAATGATAAGTCTCCAAATACGAAGTGGGTCAAGAAAGGCACGACAAAATCTCCGATTGAGCAGTGGGTATTTTCTGGTGGACATGAAACTACTGAAAATGGCAATCGAAATGAAATGCCTGATCAGAAGAGAGAAGAAATGAAATTCTTAATCATAAGAGAAAAACTTTTAAGAAAATTTGGGTGTAACCAAAAATATATGGGGTGTGAATAGAAAAAGTCAAAATATTTTATTTCAGTGTTTTTTTTCTCTCTAATTTTTTTTAATGACTGTGTAATGGGAGTATGAATAGATTGTAAGCCGATTTCTTGCTGTAACAACGGGATGCTCTAAAGCATATCAACCATCCGATCAATATTGTATGGTTGAAATCATTTTATTAAAAAGACACAATTTTCAATCTTAACTGTTCGTTCTCAAAGGAACGTTCAAGATTGAAAACTACATGTAACTGCATGCATTTATCACAACACCAAGTCTGAGTTCGAATAGACTAGGTCGAGTTAGAACATTCACAATGGTAGTAAACTAAATGACTCCAATGATATTAAACTAAAAAAGTCTTTAAATAAATTCATTAATATGTACTTTAATATATGCATTTAGGATGCAACCCCGGACTAGGAACCGTGCTAGAAGGGAAGTTTCTCATGAGTCAATTGCACTATCTTAAGGCCCTTGTCAAAGAGATTGAGGTCATGTTAGAGGTCGACGTGGTGCTAATGTCAGAGGACATGGAGTCCCATGTTTTCTGTAGATCATTTACAAATATTTATAATTTTTATATGTATTTATAAATAATAAATATGTATAATGTGCATGATTTTTTTTTATAAAAATTGTAATTACTATTTTATAATCAGTCTTATTATTATTTAAAAGATGCATAAAAAATCAATTTATCTAATTACAAACATAGTTGTTACTGAATATTATAAAGTGATAGACTAAAAATATATGAAAATTTTAGAAAATGAGAAATATGACATTAGTTTGTCCCATGCTCTTTAATGTATTATTGACAAATATTTGTATTTTTATATAAATTTATAAATAATAAATATGTATTTCATGCATCGTTTTAAAATTAATTATAATTATATATTGTAATTGCTCTTATAATTATTTTAAAAATATATTAAAAAAAACTCAATTTAACTAATTTAGTAACATTGGAATAGTTGTTATTAAATTACAAAGTGGTAGATTAAAATATGTCAAAATATTACAAAATGATAAAGATTACGTTAATGTGTCCGGTGTTTTTTTTTTATGTATCATTGAAAAATATTTGTCTATTTATTTATTTATATAAATTTATAAATAATAAATATGTTTCTCGTGGATGATTTTTATATCAAATTATAATTATATATTGTAATTTTGAAGATTCATAAAAAATAAAATAAAAACTTAATTTTAGTTAGAAGATACATAAAAAAAACTTAGTTTTTACATGGGTAATGAAAAAAAAACTTGAATTAACTAATTAATTATTGACCGATTATTGTCGCATGTATGAATTGTACAACTGTATTATTTAGTCATTTAATGCATCAATACAAAAGAAAAGAAAAACATACCCTAGAAAGAATAAAAGGAGGAGAAATCTTGCCTTGAATCTCTGATGTTTGACCCTTGCTATGAATCGTCAATGTTTCTGAATGAATAAAACAGTGTGCAAGGGTCTCTTTTTGTAGCATGAGGTTACTTAGGGTTTAAGAGAAGAAAAGTAGGCTTTATCTTCCGATCCAGCTTGGAAAACAAGCAAAAAGTGGGTTTTGACCTGGTACTGGGTGCATGGCGCACAGATGGGGGCCCATGACGCCTGAGATACCAGTGAAATGCTCCCCAGGCCTTCCCAGGCGTTGGGCACATAGGTACAAGCGCAGGGCGCCTGAGGCAGCCCCTCAGGTGCGATTTCTTGCGTTTTCATCCCGTTTTTTATCGTTATTTAGTCTGAAAACTCCTAGGAACTTGAAATACATTTTCTTCACTTTATATTGTCTCCAATAACCTTTTAAGAACCCTTTATCTTCAATTCTTTATCCTTGATCTTTCACATGATGTCCTGATTTGATGATTTTCATGATTCCTCACTACAAAACGCTCAAAACACCTATGAAGTTACATGGTCTAGGATAAAACTAAATTACAATGACTCGAGTGAAAACAATACAAAATATTCCTCAAACCATTAATAACTCCTCTAATTCTCATCTTATTTGTCTTCAAATACAAAGAAAAAGTACTAAAAACATAGCCAATATGACGTAAGATTTTTTGTCATCATTAACCCTTTCCTTAAAAAAAAAAAATCGGTTAACCCAAACATACTCATGGATCGTGAAACTATCTTAAGCATAGCTTTTTATTCATAATTTATCAACATCTTCTACTCCTACTAAAAGGGGAAAATTATACAACCTATGCCCACAAGATTTTTTTTTCCTTCAATCCTTCTACTTTCCCTTGTTTCAAAACTTTGCAGACATTCAAAAATAACAAGAATAAAAGTAGAATAAACATCATTCACAAAATTGTTTTTGTTCTTCTTCTCATAACCCCCACATTTAAGTAATTTACGTTAAGAAAATCACTCTCCCACTCTTATAATTTTATTTTATTTTTCATAGGTTTTTCCCCTCAACATGCATGTAACATAAATTTAAACATGAATTATATATAACCATATAAATTCGTCAACAATACAATCAACTCCAAAAGTTTCTAGCATGTTAATTATACAATAAAATCCAATTACTTCAAAATTTCATACTCAACATCCTCCAAAGTTCACAAGATATTTGTAAATTGCCAACATCACATCTATAATCACCATGTAGTTTAGACAATAAAGATTATTTACCCTACACTTATTTGATCTATTAGAATTATATTAACATTGAAATAATGTATAAGTTATAACCTATACATTAAAGAGAACAAATATAACCATATACAAATTATCATTACTTAGCCTTATTGTATTTCCATATCCATAAATTACGGTTCAGTAAAGGCTAGCAAAAGGAAGATATTACATTGAGTTAACTTTGCAATATTTAATCATATTTAGAGGCACATAAATCTATATCTATATCTATATACAGTTGAGAATGATTTACAGTGACCTAAATTAAATGCTTCTCTTCTCTTAGCCATCCACATGAACATTTTGCCACTTGGCACTTAATCAAAAACTTATTTCAATTAAAGTTACATCACACATTTTCATTAGACCTTAAAGGATCATTGCTCCATTCAAATTTTGACAAAACTAATTATAAAAGGCAAAATCACAAAAGACATTAAATACAAAATGGTATGTAACATATTTTTGATTTTGATTCTTTTTTTTAGCAATTATTTGACTTTTAATTTGAACATAAAAAAAAAATAACAATCCATGAAAATCATTCGAAAAGAAAAAAAAATACTATCAAATGTTATGAAATTCTCTTTCAGTTGATGTTTGCATTTCATCAGTAGTAAATACTATTATTAATATTCTTTATTCTCTTTTTTAAATTATTTGTGAAGTAAAAAAAAAAACTAATTATTTGGGACGTAGTAATATATTTTTTTTTGGGCTTTCATATTATCAGTATGAAATTTTCAACGCCATTTAATAGTGACTAATCTTCGTCGAGGAATTTATGGGACACATAGTATAAGTTCTCCCCGCAATATTGAAATTTTTTCTTACGCAAATCTCTCACTACTCGAGTCAATTCATAGTTGGTTTTTTTTTTCAATTAATTATTCTATCAAACAAATTACGGTGATATTCACTAATCAAATGGATCATACATCACAAACTAATATTAGCAATCAAGGAATTTTGAAACACCTTTTAAAAAATAAATTAGCCAAAAATTTAATCATTATTTTACACTGGATTCTTTTTTTTTCCTTTCCGATTAACCTATATGACATGTGTAACCATAAAAAATAAATATATAATTATTTTTTTACCAAACATATATAAACGGGCATATATACTATGAAAAAAATGTGATCTAAATGTTTGTTTTCATAATTCTATATTTTTTTTTCGAAAGAATAATTATATAGTTTTTGTGTGTCTAAATACTTATTTATCTCTTCTCAATAAAATACAGTAGTATCTTAACAAGTTAAGTAAAAATGAAATATATTAACACCGACAAAATAGCCTCTTTAATACAAGACGTATTACAAAATATCACTAAAGTTTACAATAAATCGTCCAAGAAAGAAGATATATTAACACCGACAAAATAGCCTCTTTAATACAAGACGTATTACAAAATACCACTAAAGTTTACAATAAGTCGTCCAAGAAAGAAGACAGAATAGTCAAATTAGTTGATGTCTAGACAAATAAACAGGATTCACGACCAATTATGATAGCCTAAAACAAAATTTGCATTCTTTGCCTTCATTCACCAAAGGGAATAAAATTTAACTTTATGAGTAGTAAATCTAACAACTGATGTATGAAATTCTATGTATTTTTTATTATTCTTTTTTTACGTTCAACATGCTTCATGGAATTATGATATATGGACCGTTTCTTTGTTGACGATCTATCAATTTATCTGTTTATTGAACCGGGTTGGTTCTTTGAAGACGTCAAAGTTTAATGGAATTTGAATGAAGAGTAATGCAAATAGTATTAATTAGCGAGTATGGTCTGTTGCATAATTAGAGAGTATGGTTTGTTGTATTAATAATTAGACGAATTTCTACTCTTGATTGACACGGGTGTCCATACAACCGCAGACTTTTCTTTTATAAATAGACACTAATAGCAATAATTGTAAATTTGATTTTGCCTTAAAATTCTGCCCAGAAAATACACATTGTTTAACATTAATTTTTTTTTCTTTCGTATGTACAAAGAGTATGGTTTTCCAGGAAAAAAAGAGAAAGATGTTTCAGTCTATTTTTATGTTTTTTATATTAGTATTGCAACTAAATAAAAATAAAAAGAAAAAACTTATGTTTTTTTAGAGAACCTCGTGTGCATTTATTTAAATTTTTTTTGTATTAAAAAAAATTAGAAGGGGGAATTTTATTTTACACAAAAATAAAATCATACAAATAATTTGAATTTGATAATACACACATATCGAGCCGACTCATGAACTAACGAGTCGAATTATACATAGCTCAAGTTCAACTCATTTATTTAACGAGTTTAATTTTTAACTCAAGTTTAGCTCAATTGGTTCATGAACCAAGTTCACAAAATTAATTACCAAATCGAGTCTCGAACAATTTTTAAGTTGGTTCGGTTCATTGTCAGCCCTAATTTAAATCCTGTCATTTGAGGTTATAAATTACAGTCAAATTATGTCCATTTATATAGTTATTAATTTAACTATGTATGATTTATTTCAATCTACAAATATCTTAAAGTTTGTTATTGTTATGGATCAGACTTCAGGATTCAACGGTCCAACAGTGACTCATCAAATGTCTTACATGGTCCATTTGTTTAAAACCTACAGACGAGCACAACACTTTTCGAATTTGCACGCACAATACAATCCGAACTCATCACAACATGGAGAATGATCTCTTTACTCATCTATCATCTTACCATACAACAATCATTACTGGCCCCCGATGTCTATATAAGTATGACACCTCTGCCGCGCTAGATACACAATCACTTTATGCAAACTCATAAACTCAAAGCTAAACTTTAAACACTTTCCCTCTCTCGAGCAGATACTAACTTGAGTGTTAGAGCGTGTGTCTGTGTTGCAGGTATTATCGTCGTTCGCCCTAACCATCATTGCGAAACTCATCAGAGCATCTCCTCCATCGTACCCGGTCCTCGATCGCACATGTATTCTAATTAATTCATCCATAAGCTCTGTTCTCGAACAAATCAGTTATAATAACCACAAAAATTGTATTTTAAGTTAAGAACTATGTAAAGAGCATTTAAAGAAATGCATCAGAGTTTTTTCCAAAATAAAAATATGACGTTTTTAATTTAATTTACATTTTTCCCAAAAAAAAAATTACATTTTATAATTCATATTTTAACTTAAAAAATTATATTACTTATAATATTCAAAATACTGTGCAGGCACGAGTCTCAAACTAGTATCAATACAAAGTTCTAAAACTTGAAATAAAATTTTCCTATAAAAAAGAAAGTAAAGTATGTTTTATATCAATCCACAAAGTTTTTTTTTTTTTTTGAGAGAATATCAATCCACAAAGTTGTTTCTGGAGATTTTGAATCATAAACATAACTGTGTAGTATATCAATATCAAATATAGGAATCATTATCACCGTATCAAGATTTCATACGAAGATATTAACTTATATATAATCTATACTACCATTGTAGAATTTTCATTTAAATTTTTCCCCGATAGAAAATATTTAGATAATTTCTTGCAACCATGGACATAGAAAATATCACACATTTAATTTAACATCTATATGTATAAACATTTGAGTTTAAGACTTACTTGAACTCGAAACTTGTCTTCTTTTTTTTTTTTTTACCACAAATCACATGATGATTCATTTGAACCCACACCCGCAACATTATTTACCATCCATTTGATGAAGGTATCGAGTGATCATTTCCATGAAATTCGAACCAAAATGATACATAGAAAAATCACAAAGTTAATATTTCTAAATATAATTAAATAAATAAAAATTTTCCTTTCAGATTGTTGGAAATATTTTGTCAAAAAAAAAAGATTGTTGGAAATATTAATAGAAAGAAAATATAATAGATTTTGGATAGTAAGGAATTAAGAGAGAGTTTTGTTGTGCCCTGGCAAAACCACTGTCCTGAAAGCAAATTTCCGGTGGACCTCAAATGCAATTCAATATCCGTTTTTGCTCTCCAAGGTTTACACAACTGTGTGTTTGAACCCGTGCACTTGAGACCTAAACACGATAGAGCTTCACAAACAATACCCAAAATTATTAAGAGGAGAAGAGAAAAAGGAATGAATCCGTCCCTATCCTTTTGCTTTGTTGTTGGAT